>Ga0123352_10011161_pt1 | contig 14147 bp, 6 predicted proteins | sample TergutLab28metaG_FD_89700 | JGI IMG/M metagenome (GOLD analysis project Ga0123352, IMG submission 89700) | Labiotermes labralis P1 segment gut microbial communities from Petit-Saut dam, French Guiana - Lab288 P1 | ecosystem: Host-associated > Arthropoda: Insects > Digestive system > Gut ...
GTGGGTGTGTGTGTGGTGTGTGGGTGTGTGTGTGTGTGTGGTGTGTGTGTGTGTGTGTGTGTGTGTGTGTGTGTAAAATCTAAATCTTCGTAAGTGAAATATCACTTCAAATAATTTACGTACGGGATTAAAATAAATATAAAACATGAGGATTCGAATTCATCTAAAAACTCTACAGAAACAGCTGCACGTCGCTCTAAAAGCCATGGCTACCGTACATCTTCTATTAAATTTCATACCATTGGGCCTTGTCTATTCGGTTCGCTGTAGGAACCAGTTACATGTTGCGACTATGAGGTTCCTACTGTGGTGACTGTAAATACCGTCGCCTTGTGGGATGCAACACCACGTAGTCTGGCAGACACTTTCTTTTTCCTAGAATTTCAAATATTCTCACACAAAATTAAATCCAAGAAATTCTTGTGCCGATTACGGAACTCAAGAACGAAAACCTTCAAGTGTAGAATTCTCACAATTTAAATGCGCTTATGCAAGAATTTAAAAAAAAAAGCGCCAAGTGTCAATATCGCCAACGGCAAGTGACGCTGAATTTCTCTTACTACTATTTGAAACTAGGCGTAGATTATCGCATTGTCTAAAACGCGAAACTCTATATTCATCTGCGGAATATAAAATGTGTTTCCACCACACAGTAAACACACCCCATCTCCATTGCACAGGCCAATCCGTTGTTAAATTTCTTCCAGGAAACAATCAGTGCATTGTCCAACATATATGAAACACATAAAGACACTGTGTGCGAAAAGTGCTTAACGCAGTGTGCATTTTTCCATGGAGAAACCTCTAAAAGAATTTCTCGCATTTCGAGGAAATCCTACCCACGAAAAAGAACATAACACAAAGCGGCAGTTCGCGGTGCACGGAGATTACTCCAGTACTGCCAATTGCCGGGCAAAATTTCCCGCGATATTTTGAGGTATATTTGAAGCGTTTGTTATATTTCAAATATTTTATTTAGTCATACCACGTTTGGTCGCGAAACCCTGGCTGTGAAACGCTGGCTTCAAGGATTCAAATCGCTTCAGATCAATCCAAAACATTTTTTTTTTTTTGGATACAATGCCCGGACAGACATAAGTATTCACCACCGAACTCTTGAATGATATCCGGCTGCTTGTTGTACACCTCGAAACGTCATGAAAAACATCGAACAACGTAACAGTCTATCACTCCCTACACCAGTTTAAGCTTGTCCATCACAATCCTAACCCTCAAACGCTACATACAGGCTGCAGTAAATTCTGTCTCCCGCAGCTGTTCAGCTGTTTACACACGACCCCGAGCCGCTCTCGCGTCACGCAGCCATGTTTTATCGAGAGTCATTTGTCAAAGAGGTTGAACCAACGTGCGTGCTGCCATTTATCGTTCGTGTTGGCAACATCCCCGAGTATCTCAATGGCCACAGCAAGTGACATGTTCACACCTATCAATGTAAGAGATATAAAAACAAAGGATATTGAAGGCCACCTAAAAATATTAACTAATTTGTTTTTTTTTTTCAGTGCTTGTAGTCTCATACAACAACAAATTTGCCCCGTGACCAGAGACGCGGTCCTTAGATTGCAGATCTTCCTGCAAATGTTTTTATCACCGACACTAGGAACTATGCAGTCCATTTGCTACTCTCTACCCCACAGCCAGAGAACTAAGACCGCATAAACTTTTTTATCTGTGGAATTACCCATAGCAGGCAACGAACTGTGTACACGTCCATATGTCCAGCCCAGGTTTAGGGACAAGTTTAGGAGATAATTAGGTGAATTTACGGGATCTGAGGTCCTCACGGTGGTCAACATTAAGATTGTGACACCTTTAGTTTGGCAGGCCTACGCATGCACTGACTATAGTTTCGGGACAAGCCTTTGCCTCCAAATTAGAGGTACCATGGCAAATCCTGTCACATCCTAAAATTAGGATGAAAGTTACAGATTCCTCCGAAACTTCGTTACCTACCTGCCAAAAAACGCGGCGTCACATTCCACAAATCCATAATATCATTATGTCAATGTTATTCCACCCATCAAAATTTCGCTAATCTAAATTATCTTAGTGTCTGAATTATACTAGCACCGATAAGAGACAGGGGCTGTAACTGCGTAGCTAAAGGGCGTATATATGACACGTGCACCACAGATCAGAGGTCAACTGGATATACAACAATCGAGCGCTGAATCACAGTACACTAATCACAGGGCCTTGGTCGGCGTAACTAGTACTGCTGAGCAGTGGCACCCATACACAACAACGCTATAGTCAGTTGTTGAAATTCACCCATCCACTCAATCACCATGGCAACGGGGATGAGTGTGGAGAGCCCGCTTGCTGTCTGTCGGTTGTTTCTAGTTATGTGCACATATTACGTCAGTTGCATTGTACCGCTGCATTATATAACAGAATGAGAGACGGCTGCAGTTGTCATATTATGATGTTACGTGATGTAATGGAGGAGATTTAGAGAGGCCTCTGATTTATTGGGAGGTAATATCACACTCATTCTCTCGTGCTAGTTTCGCGTAGATTATGTGACCCTGGACAGCACAGCCTCGCAGCACTGCAATACAGCAGAGTTGTAATTGTTTATTCTCGGTTTATTTGGCAATGCTGTCGATGGCTCTGATTATATGTATCGATAGAGGGGGTGATTAGTAAATAATGAATTGGACAGGATAGGAAAGGAGGCTGTAATAGCGTTAACTTTACTGACGATTACAGGAACTGCCTGGAGAGGCAGAGGAAAGGAACAACAAGATAGGCAATATACGCGGAATGACGTAATATTGTGATGCGTTCGCGTAGCCAGGGCTGCCATGGAAACGCCACGATGTTTTCCATTTCTGTTGTTGTTGATCTACAGGTAACTGTCAACAATATAACACCGTTGAGTGTTGCCATGGAAACACAATAATAGGTTCCCTTTGCACTGTTGTCCAGCTATAAAATATCCGTACTGCTGTTAACAATAAAAGCCTACTTAGTTCTTCAAGGTAAGTGCCAGATATTGTCCGATTTGAACAAAATTTGGAGTTTCTCGACAGATTTTCGTTAACGTCCCCAGCCTCAAATTTCACGAAAATCCGTCTCTGATACATGCGGGCAGCAGATAGACGGACAGACATTACAAAGTTGAAAGGGACATTTCGCTATTTTTGCGAAAGCGCCTAAAAGTGTTAGGAAAGTCAGATTTCGGGGCGAGAGTTGAAGCCGGGATCTTTCGAATGTGTAGCACGAGTGACTACTGGGCGCCCCCTATCGTATGACTCCCTCGGGTGGGTCCGCATGAGATATGAGCTGCATCCACATGCAGAGACATATCATGACTGCGTATGATGAGTTGTACCATTGCTTAGTTAGCTCGGCAGGAGTATATCCACCGTGTAGTGCTGTAGTGCAAACACGCCGTTTCTAAAACTTCTACTTCCGTACTGAAGCAAACGCGGGGCGTTGGGGCTGATTTGATTGGTCATTTGGGACGAGCCAGACTCAGTTACTGAACGTGCCTGAAGGAGGAAGAGCAACCAAATTTCGAAATGCGGTGTTTCTAGCACCCTATTAATATTATAAAAATTATGAGCATATTTGAAGCAGCAGACTATATTTAGTCTTTGATTTGATGTTGACATCTAAAGAATTACTGAAGGTAGACATGTAAAGACAGATACATAGAAAACATACCTAGGAGTTGGGTTTGCAAAACGCAAGCAGTTAAACGCATGGTGATAATGCGAAATTTTAAGGTTAGATTTTCACAGACGTAAATTGCCATAATCCGTACTCATTCGAGAAGGCATAAACGTGAGTTCTTGACAAACATTCTTCTTTTATTCCAAATTTATTCTTTATGTTTTATTATTTTTTTGTAAATCTCTTTTTACCAATAGGCCTCCACAAATGTCAGTACAAATATTAAATCAGTGACATTATCCAGAAGTTTCTAAAGTTCCATTGCAGCTACTCAGAGTGGAGCTGTAATATATTTACGTGCACACAGATCCTGTGTACAGCACAGTGGTAACACCTGCTACAACATGCAGACAACTGTATATCTGCCAACACAATGTACTTATGTGCTCTCAGAAAGTAGCGATTATTCCCTCTACAAAATTAACCAGTAGGTTTTTTTTTTTATTTTAGACATGCAATTTTTTTCTATGTCACGAATAAATTACTTGATAAATATTTTTATTCAGACTCACTGAGATGAATTTCAGAATTCAAACGAGTGCGGACGAGTTCACACAAGACGTGATCTCATGTGTCCTTGGAAATGTCGGTGGGCCAAGACCATTTTCAGTTGTGGAAGAGAATGTGTAGGTTTGTGGCTTGTATACTCTGTGCAATAAAACTCAAGTCGCTGAAACTTTCGAAGTTCGAAGCCGAAATGATGCAGACGTACAGCTGCCATCACAACTTCAACTATTCGTAATTTCCCTGTGTTTTTCCATGTGTGGCTTTTCACTACAATTTTGTATGTCAGATGTCTGTTAACCGCACCTACTGGCATGTCTTGAATGACTTGGATACGAACTAGGATTAAAGTCATTAATTTTGCAATAACTGCGACTGGTTTGCGTGGCAACACGTAGACACGGATTATAACACCCACATTTACAAACAGTCGAGTGGACGATGCGGGATATTTAGGCATATTAAAAAAAAAAGTAACGGTGGTCTGTAAGACTGCTTTATCTTAATAAAGTTATCCATTTCGAACCAGACAAATACCCCGTTCACGATTATCTGTGGCCCAAGACTGGCAATTGCAGCAGGCCATTGTCGGGTTCACTGACTGGCACCACGAGGTTCTGGTGTGTACCTCATCGAAAACACGTGGAGACCGGTGCAGAAAACGATGAAGGAAACTTGACCCATCCTCTTTCTGAAGAACAGTAATTGTCTGTGGCACCATGTTTTAGGTGGTTGGGATGAGGTTGCTTTGTCTGAGCGTCATGTTCGGTACCTCACTAGATGACGCCGAGACAAAAGCACTCCGTCGTTGAAGATCAGGGATGACGGACACCATACTGAAGAAGCCAGGCACTGGAAAACATACTTCATATTTCGCACAAGTGATATACTTGTCTATCTCCCGGTTGCCACGCAGTCTAAAGCGTGGGTCTGCGGCCGTTCGCTTGCTGGTATTGTGGGTTCGAATCCTGTCGGATGTTGTGTGTTGACCGGTAGATGTCTCTGCGACCGGCCGATCCCTCAACCAAAGGAGTCCTGCCGCGCGCGCGCGTGTGTGTGTGTCCTAAAGTGTGATAATATGTAACAATAACCCTCCACACCTACAACGCTTAGGTAGAAAAAGGTCGAACTCAAAAGGAAAGAAGAGTAATGTAGTATTGTTTCTTTTCGGTGATTCCCCGGCGTCTGAATTTTGTGCCGACGTTTTGGAACACTCTGTCAGTCCCATCTTCATAGGTGGTGTAAGCAGGAAGAACAACTGGGAGGAAAATGCAATATGATGGAACAGACAGAGTGTTCCGCAACGCCGGCACATAAAATTCAAACGCCGGGGAAACGCCCAAAATAAAGAATACAACATTCAGAACACGGCGAAAGTTTGAAATCAAGAAGAGTAATGTACTTTCAAAGACCCTTGTACAACGTGTATAAGTTCTGGAATTAAACTGATTGTCTACAATCGCAATCGGACACGGGCCCTTTAAGTCAGAATGCCAACACATCACGGAAAAATTAAAAAAAAGTCACTTCATCAGCACCTTGGGCCTGGTCTACGTGGGGCAAATAATTTCTAAAACAATACATAGTCAAACGGAATATGTACACGCAAAACTATGACGGCTACTCTATGCTTATGTCACTCTCGATGATGGACTTGGACATTTTAAGCACTCGATTTTTGTTGCATATAGTGCACATACCTCTTGCACTGTGGGTGTGCACCGGTGACTGCAATCGACGTTTAGCAAAGGATATGCTTTTAATGCGATTATCGAACCACTGATCGCCCATACATTTTGTGACTATTTACAAAGTGACGTTTCAAAGTTCATGTAAATATATTATTTGCAAACATGTTATCTTTGATTAACAATGCATGTAACTGACATCCGTACACGAGCCAAAGCCGTTCGTACAGTCCTATAATGTTATATTGCTGTCAGCAGTGGCGGGAGCGATAATGCTCTCATTAATACGAGGCAGACTCGGGATACAAGGCAATAATGATTGAAAGGAATCAATCAGTCACTAGTTGCTGGTGTAATCTGTTTCAAAACAAAATTAATGGAATGAATATTCAGAATCTCATTTACGTGATAATGCCAAGAACAAGTATCAGCAAGTTGCTGAAAAGTGTTCGTATATTCCTAAGAGACTACAAGGTATCACACGCCAGGACAAAATTTTCACATCCACCTTCGTGAGAAATTCAAGTTCAACAAAAACATTTTGCGTAATTTATTTCCGGTACATGTCGTTTGAAAACAAATTTATGCTTTACTAAGTAATAGCACCTGCATTTGAGACAACAAAAAGTAATTATTTTTCAAATCCTAAAAAAATTATTTTATCCCATCTGTAATCATGACACTAGTCTCCGTTAAATTTGAGGAGAATATATGGGCCTAAGAGGGACGTGGTAACAGGGGCGTGGAGAAAACTACATAATGAGGAGCTTAGTGATCGGTACTCCTCACCCAATATTGTTCGGTTAATCAAATCGAGAAGAGAGCGATGGGCGGGAAATGTAGCGCGTATGGGGGAGAGAAGCATATACAGGGTTATGGTGGGGAAACCTGAGGGAAAGAGACCACTTGGGAGACTCAGGCATAGATGGGAGGACATTAAGATGGATCTTCAGGCAGTGGGATGTGGGGGTATGGACTGGATGGAGCTGGCTCAGGACAGGGACAGGTGGCGGGCACTTTTGAATGCGGTATTGAACCTTTGGGTTCCACAAAATGCGGGGAATTTCTTGACTAGCTGAATACCGGTTAGCTCCTCAAGAAGGACTCTTCCATGAGGTAATTAAGTAAGTCTCCATTAAGTAATTACAACAGGTCAGATTTGAGATTTCCACAGTTTTGTATGTCACTGGCTGTAGGAAGTTCCATTGTGTAGTGTGGTAGACAAAAACCAACGTATCGCTGGAAGCTGCTGGCCCCATCTTCGAGGTAGGCAGAATAAAATGCATCAGATCATAACAACATTTTACGGAGCGCCTAATTATATACAGAATTTACGGCAACAATTATTGTTATCGGAACGTTATAAATTATGGTTAAAGTGGAAGAGAAAGCATGCGTGACACCTTAAGGTGCTTTCCACTCATTTATATGCAGTAATAGATGAAAACAGGAAAAGGAAGTAGGCTAATTTGACATACGGGCCTTCCGAAAAGAGTCCATGTGTTGTGTTTTGCTCTAATTTCCCGATTTCCGTAATTTCCGGAATGGGACACCCTGATATCTCCTGAAGTGACACACAAGAGGTAACGTGACTGCGGCGAATAGATCCTACACTAATAATGTGATTACTAACAACTTCGACAAATGTGCTTTCACGAAGCTTGAAACTGTACAACGTGAAGCTACTTTAACTCTTGAACACTGTAACTTAATTAAATGATACTTAAAGACTCAGTTCCTACTTCGCAGAAAGTACAAAGCCTCTCCACAGAAAAGCCCAATCGGTCGATGCTATTTACCGATCTACTCACTGTTCATTGTGATAAACATGGGACACATTTAAGTTCATCGTGCATAAAATGAAGAATTTATTACTGGTAAACCAGGTAGTTTGTACAATTACCACTGCATTTTAAAAGCTTAATAATTAACCAACACTCGTATACAATACATAATAGATCTACGATGTTATCAGCAAATGTATAGCGTCGAATGGTAGAATGGATGGTGAACTGAGAAGGGTTCAGAAGAACACTGCAAGCAGTCTTCTAATCGAGGTATTATGAAGATATTTTCCTAGAAACGCTGGGGGAAAAAACACATAAAATTTCAATGAGGGCATCCGGTGGCCCGACCGATATACGAATCAGACACCTTCTGAATAGAAGTACACAGTGTCAAGCTATACTATTTCTTTCGTGTCCGTCCCTGGAAATATGAAGAACATTAAGACAAACATGTGACCTTGTAAAATAATACACGTGTTTAATCTCAGCACATGTCACGTATGTATGTTCTATGCTTAATGAAGCAATTTCTTCACGTTGATGTTACATGGGGCATCAGAAAGTAATGCCTAATGCCCCATAGAAGACATTACTTCCTGACTGCCAGTTTTATTACGCGGAGAGGACCGATCTGAGAGTTGCGCCTCAAAATATTAATATCATTGTAAACTGTAAATTTGGTGCTTTAGATGGCAGCCACTTGGCCCCGGGGTCTTTGGGTCATGCAAAGAGGAAGTCGATGTGCTTGAAGAAAACCCTAAACCGGGTCGACTTCGTATATCAGAAATGTCAAATAAAGTGTCCGTGACTGACCTCGGATTTCCGCGGTGAGAAGTCGAAGTCCAACCACCTGACTATCGGAAAGGCCTTCGTAGGTGGTTACTGACAATTCGGAAAAACATACCGCTTCAGCATACAGGACAAACGCAACCAGTTTATTCGAAACTTTGGTACATTAATATGAAACTGCAATGTGTCCTAACGCATAAAACCAGCGTCTTAGTTTTCACCGCCGTGAAAACCACAAATCCGAATTGTTATTACTGTTCAGCTAAAGCTAGCTTTCTCTTGTGGATGATACAAACGTAGCTTTGTGCGTTGTTACATAGTGCCTACAGCTACAAACCTGTCGTGGTGCTGTACCTAATAACACACGGTGAATGGATAAATTAGAATGGACAGGACACCTAGTAAGAACGGATCATGAAAGGGCAGTTAAGAGAATATTTGAGAGTAAACCAAAGGGAAGAAAAAGAATGGGAAAACCTAGATCGAGATGGCTGGAAGATGTTGAATGGGATCTAAGGGAGATGAAAGATAAAAGATAGCGACAAAAGGCAGTGTCTGTAAATAAGGAGGCCAAAACTCTCAGACAGCAGCAGAGCCAAGACGTGAGTTAGTGATTGAGTAAATAAGTAATTAAATGAGTAAGTAACTAAGTAAGTAAGTACGTAAGTATTTAAGTAGTTGTGTTGTTATACACTTGGTTGAATAGCACAAAGTATCGTTTTGTTTTATTTCATCCGTTCGTGAATTATATCAAGGTACCGCTATGCGATGTTATTTCCGTTCGTGAATGATAAACGTTTCTTTGTGTTGTTGTTGCATCCGTGACCCAATTACTTCTTTTTTTCGGCAGGATCCGGGGGCTACAAGACGTCACGAAGTTACAGTGGCGCCTCTCCGTCTGAAAGAAATATGCTGCACGAAAAGTGACCGCCACTCTCGTGCCAGCAACCTCGGTTCGTTACATCAGCGGTCGTCGCGTTTCAGCAGGCTTAGTCTGGCCCTCGTCTTAACCACACTACAAGCAACACTCGAACGGTAACGTTTTGATTAGAAATTGCGCAGTATAAAGTCCAACATGTAGGGTAGATTATACTCTGAAGATGGACAACAGATTGTTCTGAAATTCTAGTTAACTACCTACTCGTGGACACGACATCCTAAACCACACAGTCACAGCTTACCATGTGTGAGGATAGCTGTTTCCCGGTACTGACAGGGCAACACTTACGCAGCGTCATAAAATGAACACTGTGTATTATCGTATTTACTTGTATTACTAATTTGTTTATGCATTATTTTGAAGCATGACGTTAACCTAAGTAACATAAAATACGTATTTAGTTTCTACCTCACAGAGAACACATTATCTCTATATTGTAAGATCAACTGCTTAATTCTGTTTACTGTGAGAATCGTACAAAGCATACAGTTACCCTCTGGAGGCAGAATGCAGAGAGCATCTGAACGTGGTGCATACAATTAGCACCGTGGTTTAAAGGGACAAAGATGCAACAGTATAAGCTAGATTTCATAAAATCCACGTAAAAGGAGCCGTTGTAAGCAGTATCATTTACATTACACACGCTGATTACATATGACTGTCCACTGCAGGCTAGTTAAAGAGACACATTCCTGCCCTGTCAGATTCTCAAGCCTACATAGTTTACCCCAACATACGCGTTAAAAGGATCAGCATAATTCTCTTCTCCCCCACCAATTATTTATTTACGGTCCATGTACAAGCGCAATCAGTGCACCAAGAATATGTACGTGGGGTCGAAAGGTACGGTGCTAGTCAGAAGCTGTTGAAAGAGACGAAGACCGCAATGCGCTTCTAATAATCTGAGTTACGTGTCACGGTCTCTTTGTGATTAGCAAGGCGTCCTATATAATTTCTAATTTTCTGTTGAGTGTTATAAATGTCAGAATGGGGATGCACAAATTCTCCAAAAATCTAGTAGCTACGTCAATATTTTAGGCGCCAGAAGGGTGGCATAAATCAACTTCCATACTAAGAAATTACTAATATTAGGCGCCGAAGTACAAAATGTAGTCGTCCGGGCGACCGGGCGCTCAGGATTTGTGCATCCCTGATCAGGTACAGTTTCATCACGTATAGAATAACTGTAAAAGTAACTTAATTGCGGACTGTAAACAGAGTGTACACGATATACGGTTTATAGCCTATTACAAAGAAATCACACTGAGCTGCCCGGTCCGTTTAGTGCACCGGGTCCTAGTTATTCATGCTTGATATTGTTAATTTTTTAAGCAAAAGGAAATGTGTATTTTCAAGCAGCGCAGTGACCACTACAGCACACTTACACCTCTAAACGGATTTCGTTATACGTATTTTGCTGCGTAATCCCGGCGTGGCGCTGAATTAGTACAGGCGTATTCACTTTTAAAGGTATGTTCACACTGTCACTATTTGAAACCCCCGTAAAATGAAGACATGGGCGGCTTTATCTCTTTTAGGCTAATTACAGTCATGGTTATCCTTTAACTTCTTAACACACAAGGGTAAATATACTTACCACATTATTTAACAGTAAGACATATATTTTCCTTACGCAGTCGACTTGGGTAGTTCGTGTCATTCTTACAATAAACAGTGCTTATTTCCTTAAACAGCATTCAGTGGTTGCTCTTTGTAAAGAAGAAGGGCTTTATTCGCTGTGAGATAGGAAATGAAGTTTTGTACCACTTATTACAGTATGCTGTTTAGATGGACTTCGGGTATCAAAGCCTGGAATGGTATCAATTAATAATGTTTCTTACCCTGCAGCTCTCTTAACCAAGAAACAGAAAGTGTTCCTAAAACTTACAACAGACAGTGAGTAGTTCACACACAGTCTGCTGCATGTAAGCCGTCAGAAGACTCATATCCCGTGCTCAAAGAAAAATGGGTGATCGACAAGACGTGGTGAGACGCCAGGAGCCAAACAACCGCCTTCATTTTCTTTCATCTCACATCATATTCGGATTGAGAATATGAAGCAGTATAAATCCACATTAAACAAAAGTGACAAACGGAAAATTTAAGGGAACGAGATGAATTACTGATAAGCTCAGCTGCCAGATTAATTGATCACAAATACAATACCAACAACCCGGAAGAATTAAAACATATGGCCTTGGTAGCAAGATGGAATACTGGAAAAGCGACTTGTGGAATATAAACCTACAGGCCAACGGAATGCAGACCATCATAAACTGTAGCCGATGGACGTTTTCACTTGAAGACTGAACAGTTAAAAAAAAACTGATCCTTGAGGTATGACGAAGGAGGAGGAGGAGAAGGAGGTGAAGAAGGAGGAGAAGACTAAGATGATGATGATGATGATAATAATGATAATCATGCTAGAATATAACCCTCGAGATTTCAAAGATGTTATCATTACTGAATCATCACTTCTACTGAGAAAATAACATATCTGCAAGATCATTAAGTACAGTAAAACTCCTCTTATCCGGACGCTGGTTATCCGGATCGCCAGTTACCCGGCCTGGCTTGTCCCTTCGGGTTAATTTGTCGAGAATTCTACAAAATGAACATGCTTTGAAATTACCAGTTATCGGATCAAGTACAGTACAGTGTTATGGCTTTTAGAACTTCATATCAGGCGTGGTCGAAAGGTTTAGACGCAGTACATACTGTAAATAATAACAGCCGAACTTCAAACTGCCAATGTAGCCTACATTCAACGAAAAATCCAATTATCCTGATTTTTCTGCATATTCGGATGGCACGGCGTCCCAATTATTCTGGATAAATGGAGTTCTACTGTAGTTCAGTTCTTCGCAAAATTAAACAAAACAAGTGAAACACGCGCAAACAAATATCCAAGCCATAGAACTTGCGTGAGATGCTCGAAAGCCTTGTTGTGTCAAGGCACTCCTCCAGAAACTTCGGGCAGATACTGCTCACATTTTATAATGGAGGTACTTGTTTCTTCGGCCTAGGCTCGCTTTCACGCTATTTATAAGACAGCAGCTAAAGTTGGCCTCCGCGAATTGAAAAAAGCGAACAGAACTGTTACGCTAAGCTCATACTATATTTCCTACCTTTTTAGTTTTCATTATACCCAAATTCTTGGCATCTTTTCCTAAAAAAATTTATTTTTGCACTTTCAAAAGTTCTTACTAGAAAACTCGGCACAATGATGTTGGTCCCTTTTCTTGTATTCTACAGGCACGCCGTCCGATTCCAAATATGCAGCATAAAAGAATAATGGCATAATACAAGATTCTTCTAATTCTTGAATTTTACGTATCACTGTAATGAAATCTACTCTTTATACATTTCCACAAATCGATACTGACAATTCTGTTTTGACATCGTTCCTCTCAAGTACCACTCTTACTTGAAAGAAACGATGCCAGAATGGAGCCTTTGGTTCCGAAATATGTAAGCACAATAGCTGTTATAATTTCAAAACGTAATTCCCAGTTCCGAAAACTGGACATTTCACCGAATAGCAGCTACACTGTGGGTGCAGGTATAAATTAATGTAAAGTGATATTTTAGCTAAAACGGGAATATGTAGCAAATTATAGTAAAATTATCCACCATAACTTTGCATGAAGACTCTTTTGTTTGCAGGGGTTCTTGACTTATTACAGCGGATAAACGGGCAGAGATATGAACATTAATATTTATGTGAGTGGGCATCTGAATTATTGATGTTACATGTAACTGTCGAATGCGTAAGTTCCTAAAATTTTCGGAAAAACTTTAATGATTTTAACAGTACAGGTTCGTCTCGTGTGTTGAGTTTTACTGTAACTACCAAGTATTAAAATTTTGGTTAAATCAGATTTGTTGATATTATATGACGCATTATAAAATGGACAGAGACTCAGTGTGAGCGGGGAAACAGACCGCAAACGGAAATATTATGTCAACGAAACTGCAATGCACTTTGTGCAGTATATTGTAATTTAAACCTTAATAATATCGAGTGTACCAGTAATTTCAGTGCGCAAATCTCTGCAGTCATTAAAAAGAGGTTTATGCACAGTCACCATAAGATGTATGTCTATTCCAGTAAATACCAAGTAACGGTAACCTTTATTTCGTTTCGCAGATAAAATGTGAAACATTACTGCTAATCCAAAATTACAGAAAAACTTGACAGAGAAGTTGGCAAGCCTGACCTACCGAGAGATCGACTTATCATTTGCATTATAAGAAAACGAACTTCAACAGACTTCACGGACGGCCCGTGTATCATCTATGCATTCCTACATGTATATTACAGCCTTACGCACCGACCACCTTTACCCCTCATTTCTGTTAGAGGCTGAGTCGACCCCAGGGCCATGGTGCGATCGGCAGGATTTTATGTCAATGAAAATTTCCAATGACACCAGCTGGGATTTTTTTTAATACTTTCATTGACATTAGACTTTTGGTTTACATTAGCACTCACTCATAGAGGTCCTCTTCTCTTTAACAAGACTATGATTGTGTTAGGCTTATCACTTGTAAATAAACTGATATTGCACCAATGAAGCCTATAACTCTACACATACATTAGCAGAAATACATTCATTGCCAAATATGGCTCCCCTCCTTTTTATCCTGGACTCGTTAATAATGCATGTCTACTACAGAAAGAAAGTTTGCAACTAGCTTACGCCTGCCTGCCCGTTGATTCATTTTCCATCGTGA
>Ga0123352_10011163_pt1 | contig 14146 bp, 6 predicted proteins | sample TergutLab28metaG_FD_89700 | JGI IMG/M metagenome (GOLD analysis project Ga0123352, IMG submission 89700) | Labiotermes labralis P1 segment gut microbial communities from Petit-Saut dam, French Guiana - Lab288 P1 | ecosystem: Host-associated > Arthropoda: Insects > Digestive system > Gut ...
AAATGCTGAGATGGTTCCCAAGATTCCAAGTTGCCACTACATGCTTCTCATGTAGCCCTCCCGACTTAAATCTAGTAGTAACCAATTTCATGTTTCGTTTACATGTAAAATAACCACTGCCACTGGGTAACAACCCAAATGCATTTAATAAATAAATATAATATAAATATAAAATATAATTATCGTTACAGAAAGTAAGAATGTCTTTTTCTATATACGAGGTAAAAATATGTTTTCTACTGTATAATTTACTGTTCCAGTTTTCTCAATTTACACTTTGCAGGAAACATTTGAAACTTCGAAAAAATAGCAGATTTGATATGGATGGACCACCACATGGTTTCAACAAGTTTTAATCCTAGCAGGAAAAAAAGATAATCATAATTTGCGAGTTCTTCAACATCTATGTCACATTTCGTTCTTCTGGACAACTATTTCAAAAGACGAAGTACGTAAACCGTGTCCTATGTTTCATATACATATTTCTTAGCTTAAAGAAACTCAACAGTGATTTTCGTTTTACATATATGTAAAATGGTTTAATTGTAAATTATTACAATTTAATTTCCGTAAAATCAAATATATTCGTACGGCTATACCATGAGACAATACTTTCAATGCAATTTCAATATACCGTCTTTTATACCAACTGACATATATGTCTGTGTGCGGCAACAATACTGGCTCTGTGCAGTCGGTTTGGTCGATTGTACTTTATGGTAAAATGCTTCTACACACTTCTGTGCAGTGTCGTACAGATGCGCAACTACTTCCACATCTCAGAACAAGAAAGCCGAAAGTTTTCTTTTTTGATTTACCAAATTGCAGTACGGCCACTTTACCTGTGCCTTTTTGGAATTATAATCTTCAAGAGGACCCAAGATTTCCCACAATTCTCATATAACCAAGTTTTCTTCCCTATCCATCGTAAGACAACATCCTGTGATACATTAAAGATTAAAATTATGAAATTTATTTTTAACGGGCTGTTTTATGAATTTTATTTTGTGTTAATATTTTCCCTGAACTTAGTATTACGAATTGTTCCCTTTTTACCGTCTCCTCCAACTGCTTTTATAAGTTCGTTTAATTTTCGATCCATATTTCGAAACGTTTCACAAAATATTGTTCACTCTTAAATTTCTGTCGTGATCGAAATTAATAATTGCCATTTATTGCGGTCAAGCAGCCCTTCTGTCTATTAATGCAACAACAGATCTGAAAGGGCGCAAGCAGGCCACCAGTATTGAAATAGAAATACCTCAAATCATTTTTAGCGAAAAATTCTTAAATTATTGCACTAAAACTCACGTAAAACAAGGGTTCCAGGTCACCACTTTTCTTGACATTAGTCCTGTTGCCAAAGGTCGTGTCAGTTAATATTTTCACTGCGAAAGGAGGAAATCCTGATATATGTGAGATGTATTTGTGAACTGGATGTGGAAACATTGCGGTAACCGGACATTTGTGAATGTGAAATGAACCACGTATTTGTGGGCGACTTGTGAATAACGGAGTGTGAAAATGTTGTGTATTAGGGAAAAGCGTTTAAGGTTTATCGAGCTGACGGAATGTTTTGTGTTTTTAAGTTGTTTTAGAAGTACATCTTTTCCGTTACTTTACATAGGGTGAGTGAATGTCTGAAGCTGTAGAATAAGGTTGGAAAATTGAACTGGTGGATGTGCTTCTGGATTTTGACGACTTCCACTTAAATTTTGCTCATTCATATAACTGTACTCTTTGGTGTTCGAAGTGAATCCTGTTGTTATTTTTTGACGTTTGGCAAAACAACACTTAATGTAATTCTGCATCGAGCGAAACTAAAAATGAATATTTTTATTTACGCCTACATGTTAAATTTGAATACGTGCTTGCGTGCGTGAGTAGAACAGAGGCAGTTTCAAGTTTTCCATACCTTTCTGTGTGATACTTCATTGCGTAGAGTCCTTCGTGATAAAGTAACCGCTTCCCAGCTAGTCAAATTCTTCCCGAATTTTACGTATTCCGAAATTTTTTACTGCATTCACAATGGCCCATCGCCTGTCCCTATCCCGAAAGCTAAGGTCTTTCCGGGTCCGAGGTCTTTCCGAATGGTTCGTAACATGATAGGTTTTTGTGGAGAGCAATCGCTATAACCTCGCCCCAACCACATGTAAAGGACCACCCCTTATTGGCTGTCCGCTACTGCTTATTCAATATGTTCGCTCCATACTGAGGCCGTTTTCGAACCCCAATCCGAGGGCGCGTCATGAAATGGTAACAGGTACCCATTTATCACGGTCCTTTCAATGTGATAGACTCTATAATTAGAATATTATAGGACTGATGTATACATTAATATTACACCACAGAATGTGCACAACTTTGTACTCTGACGTGTGTTAATAAGGGTAGGATCCAGCTGAGGAGATGAAACATTAAGTTATTATTACATAATAATGGTTTTCTTTCGACGAGATTCACGTTTTACTTGATATCAGCAAAACCCTTGTCAGTTTAAGTGAAATTAACATTCCCTACAATTTGCATAAGTCTTACTGTAAAATATTTACAGCACGGAACAATAAAATTATGTATAATTTACAGAATGCGCGTTTTATGCAATAATAATATTAAAATTGCACTGATATTTTAACGAAGAGTTGAAGAGAGATCTGAGGTAAAAGTTGTGCAATTTATTCTTCTATCCAGCACACTGCATTAAAATGACTATCAGGAAGTGGATATGATGGCAACAAAAAATGAATTTTTTTAATACCGTGTATTCAATTTATTTATTTATTTTTTCATATCACATTTAAAATTTTCCTGTACTGTAAGTGACACCTGGTTACATCAGCATCCTACTGCACGCCAGTTACTAGAGTAACAAAACTCCTGAGATTTGCAATATTTGAGTAAACTCCAGGGTACTCAGCCTCTGCGCAACCAATTCCCCAGGACACAATGCCGACAAGCTGGCCATTACAAACCAGAGCGCCGCCAGAATCACCCTGGCATGCGTCTTTACCTCCACCAGGCACACCAGCGCAGATCATGTTCTCAGTGATTCCACCGAAAGCGGCATAAGCATTATCACATTCTTCACGGGATATGATGCCTACTTTGACTGCCCGGAGCTGGTTCGGAAGTAAGCCGCCTGAACTGAGACGTCCCCAGCCACTGACTACACAACGGGAACTAGCAGGGGGTTCTGAGCAGGTCATCGAAATTGGTTGAACTCTTGGACCGTAGGTGAATGTAGGAGATACCTGAAATAAACACTGAATTTATTTAGAGGTTCTACCGGAAGGATGGATGCTTTACCTCGCATGATTTGCGGAATTATAAATCATTCAAAATTTGTATTGAACCGCGCACAGTGTTTGTCTTACAGTGTTTTGGTACCATTAATCGCGTATAACTGTAATAAATATAGCTAATGTGCCATCAACTTTGTAATTTATGGTTCACTTTTTATTTTACGAGTTGTATTAGCTGAAGGCGTTAGAATAATTGTTGTATTCATATTCATGACGAAAACCGTAAAATCGTGTTGTATTTAATTATAAATTTTAAGTAATGCTTTCCCATATAAATTATTAAGGATCAGAAAGTCTTATTCAAATAAACAGACTGTAAGTGGAAAACCATTTGGTGAAAAATGTTTACTGAGGTAATCGTTGTTTATTCTGAGATTACTGCAGTATATATATAAAAAAGTTTTGTGGACAAAATTCAGAAAATTTTGTTGTTGTAGAAAGATACCTATAGGTCCCGGTGTGGTTTAAATTTGGAGAATATTTCTTTGGCTCCTACAGATAGTTTCGGGATGATCTAAGGCATAGTAAAACACTATCACTTACCCTTACAACAGATATGTCCCAGTCGAGAGACCAGAAATTGTAGAGTGGGTGTTGAACGATTTGAACAGCAGTGTGTAGGGTACCGTCTTCTTCCCTAAAAGTACTTCCAGCGCGGAACTGCGAGAGGGATACCGGTCTACTGTGGTTGAGAAACGAACTAGTTATACAGTGTGTTTCTTTACGAGGGGGTGCTGATAAGTCCTTAGCCCGACTTACTTTCCGATATCGTAGGACGGAATCTATAGTGTCGTTGGAAAGAGGGGTCTGTTCCTGTTCCGAATTGCAAGTCTTTTCTAGTTACAGATGCTGAAAGAATGAATGTGAGGCGAGGCGCGCGATTTCAATAACATGGAGACGCGAGCGCTCATCCTTTTTTTTTTGTAAGTCAAGGCGCCTAAGGAAATTCACACCATTCTGACAGACACATTAGGGGAACATTCACAATGGTATGCCTCCGTCAAAAACTGGGTGGCCCCGTTTAAACGTGATTTTTCAACCTGTGTTGCGCCTCGTCCTGGACGACCCAAAACAATGACCACCCCGGAGATTATTGATCAAATTCACGAGCTGGTCTTGGAAGACGGTTGGATTTCGGCCAGATCAATACCTGAGCAACTGGGCATCTCACGTGAGGGCATTGCTTCCATCATTCACGAAGATTAGGACATGCGGAAACTCTCCATGTAGTGGGTGCCGAAATGCCTGAATGCGGATCGAAAACGACAACGGTGCCGGTCGTCTGAGCAACTTTTGGAATTTTTTAGACGCGATCCAAATGATTTCATGCCGCGATTGTTGACCGTGGACGAAACCTGGTTATATCACTATGAACTTGAGACAAAGCAACATTCAATAAAGTGGCGGTATAGCGGCTCACTCCGCCCCCAAAAATTCCGGGTGCACAAATCGACTGGAAAAGTTCTCGCCTCGAATTTGTGGGATCAAGAAGGCATCCACCTCATTGGTTATCTCCCAAACGGCCAGTATATCAACGCGCAGTGTTACTTATCTCCTCTGGTGCAACTGAAGGACATTTTGAAGGAAAAACGACTCGGGAAGTTCACCGAGGGGGTCTTGTTCTTGCACGACAATGCCCCGTCTCTCTAGGCACTTGCAACACAGAAGAAACTGACCTACCTGGGCTTCTGGTGTCTTGATCACCCACCCTATTCTCCGGATCTGGCCCCGTCGGACTACCATCTGTTCTCTGGACCGAAAAAAAAGAATTGAAATGTCGCCATTTTCGTCCGACGCGGAGGTCATTGCTGCCGCGGAGACCTGGTTGGACGGACAACATTCTGATTTTTTTTTTGAGTGGCTTGCAAAAGTTAGAACAACGGACTAAGAAGTGTATTGAGCTTCGTGAGGAGTATGTTGAATAAATCCCGCGTTTGGTTGCTGTAGCTTGTTTCCTTCCTGGTCGGGCTAAGGACGTATCAGCACCCACTCGTGTGTGTGTATGTGTATATATATATATATGCCAAAGCTGATAGTTTGTAAGACGGTTGATTATATCTCTGTAACCTGTCTGAAATGTATGTACAAAATGAAGAGCGTAAATTCAGACATAAAGCTGTAGGCTGCAGCGACGATTTCACTAAGTTACTGAAAACCTTCTGTTACGAAACTGTCCTTATAATGTCTTTTGGTCTTTTAGTGGCAACACCTTCAGCTCTCCACTTTCTTTCTTCATGCGCTAATATTGTATTTTAATTCGGCTCTAAAATATACCTTTCGCATAGCGTAAACCGTATCGTTGAATATGTTTGGAATTGTATCCTAAAGTATACTTTCTTATCTCGTAGTTTATGCTATTATTTCTTGAGAAAACAAATATAACCCCTGCAGTCTATTAATATTAAATTCATGCGCTTATACAAAGAAAAGTCTCCACTATTTAACATGCCATTTCTCCAGAACCACAAAGAAAATATATTCTTTCAAATTCTGTATGTAAATTCCTTAAAGTGTATGATAAAACAAGTAAGAACGCTCACGTAATACATTTGTATTTCTACGTAAAAGTGACTCAATTGTGTTAGTTTTCTTTACACATTACAGATCCCGAACCTGTTTCATATTCTATTAGACTAGGCTGTACGCTTTGTCGCATATGTTTCACGTAATGTGCCGCATGCCGCAAGGATGCTGTTTGGATTCTCGATAGTTTCATGTGAATTTTTCATAGACCTAATACTTCCGGCCGCAATATGGCCCTGAAGTCGAATCAACCTCTAACAGAAATGAATACCAGGAATATTTCCTTGGGGGTAAAGGCGACCGGTGGGTAACGCTGAAAAACTAACCACTTTCATGTGCCGATTGTCTCGAAATCTGTAAGCCTCAAACTCCTGGAACCCTCAGGACATTTCAAGGCCTGTACAGGGATTGTTTTACATTTCACGTGATAAGCTATATTTAAATGGAAGATTCAACCTTTTAGTGCAGGTAAAATCAACTCACACTTCGGTGCAGTGAGCTGCCGTCACCACCCAGTACGGACTGATGATTGAACCGCCACATATATGTCTATTCATGAACTCGTGCGACAACTGTAAAGATTATATACAACAGTTTAATTTGAAGCGAATACTTCACTATACAAGGAAAGTTCCCTAGCTTCTGTAACTGACACTCTTTACTCTAGATAATTACAGTCAATTCGGACTTGTGATTGAAGCGCCGCACATATATGTACTCATACGACACCTGTAAAAATTAATTACGAAAGTTTTTATTTGTAGCGAATACTTCGTTATAAAAAGGAATTTTCTCTAGCAGGTGTAACTGACAATGCTGTCTGTATATAATCTCAGTTTTTTAAAAGCATACTTAGCACTGTGCCACAGTAAACTCCTAAACTGTTCTTTGTGCAGCCTAAGGCCACACATGCCGGACAGGTTTTGAGAGAGATACCAGAAAAACAGACCCTGGCCCCACAAGTTTTTTTGTTGGGGGGGGGGGGTGTAAGGAAGTTAGCATCATGATTTCCTAAATTCTATTTTCTCTATGCCCCGACAACGTGGAAATCATTGCCCGTAAAAAAAAATCAAGCAACAGAGGAGAAAACTTAGTAACTTTCAAGTTTTATTACTTTATCAGTTTTTAATGCTTATTGTGTAAAGTACTATATTTGTATTTTAATCTTATTTTTTTACATAACACACCGCATTTATTTTAACCAATTCTTGTAATACGAGATCTCGTAAGTTGAAAGCGTTATCAATTGTACACTACAACTGTTCAAAGATCGGACTGAAGATGGCCCTACAATTGAGCCGAAACATGTAGCTGGAATTATAATTTAATATAATTGAATAAAATATGAATGTTGTGTGTATTATATATATATATATATATAATACTTTATTGTAGGAGAAAATGTTTCAATAATTATTTCTTCGTAGCAAAAGTCACAACTTTACCTGATGTGGGAATCTTTCGATGGTTACAGGCCGACCGCCAACAATTCGGCCATCAAGACGAGGGCGTCTACGTGCGGCAGCGCCTAGAATTAGTGCAGATTTGTGGGCAAGACTGAAGAGAATGATGTCACCATGCTACTTGCCTGTCTACTGCGGAAGGTGAGTCGTTTCGTATCGTCAGTTAGTGCATCGTACTTTGTATAAGTTTAACATATTTGAGTTTTACTTCATTCGATATATTCTACTTTAACTTTTTAAAATTCCAGTTTCAATTAACCAAACATATTTTATGCAATGTTAACAAATTTTCAACTCATCTAACGCAGCATGTTCTGTGGAGGCTTGAAAAATTTAAATTTCAACCAGTACATTATGCTGCGTGAGAGCTCAATATGTTTTTTTTTTAATTGACTTAATTCAACAATATCCCTGTGGATTGAAGAATTTTGGTTGCCAATACAACAGTTTAATAAATTTCAGGTTTTGCTTAATGCATTGTACCAGAAAGTCTTACAAATTCCGTCAATTGTCCGCAAATTTTAAATAACAGAATTTGTTCTTCCCGTCGTTATGCCCTGTAATGGAATGTATGAAATTACCAAGGCTGCAGGCAACGAGAGAAGCAAGCAGTAGAAACCGAAGCATGTTGATCGTCGCTGTGGATTGTTAGCTCTGTCACTTAGAGTGTACTTTATATGATTTTGCCGCAAATTATCAGGTAATTAGAAAAATCTTGAATTGTCTGATGACCTATATAGTACGAAAAAATCGAGTTTCATAATGTGTTAATCATATTTTAATTTTTAAATATTCTTATCAATGATTTGAATTAATCTGTACAAAGTGCGATTTATGATGTGTGGTATCACAATGCCTTACTATGCATTTTATTACCGACAGCGTTTAATATGGTGTGATACTTCTCACACTAATTTCGTAATCTCTTAATAATTAAGAAACGGAATTGAGATGCATGTATTTTTTCTTTCAAACATAATTTTGTTGGTATGAATTTGTTTTATTTTGACCCTGGGTGGGAAAATCCTGAAAATATTCACACTCGTATATTCACCTTGTGCTCATAGATTATGGGCTACACAATGTTGAATCAAATTTGCAGCTCATAACAACAGCAGCTTACATTTAGGTGGAGACCACTGTCCAAGTTTTGGGTGTACACTAACGGGTAATATTATATGGAATTTTAACTCTTTGAAACATTTGCATAATGTTATCCTTTGAAACATGCACATCGCCATTGAACCTATCGGGTCCTTTTAATATGATCGATTATATTTAGAATATTATAGGACAGACGTATACATTAATATTACACCTGAAAATGTGCACAACTTTGTAGACTGACTCATGTTAATAAGGGTAAATTCCAGTTGGTGAGATGAAACATAAGTTCATTCTTACCCACTATCGAAAAATTGTGTTCAGTTGGATTTATTCATTTTCTACTTGATATCAGCAAACAACTTTCCAATGTAAGTGAAATTAACATTTCATAAAAACTGCATAGGCCTTGCTGTAAAACATTTATTGCTTGGAACAATAAAAAGTAAGTATATTGTACCGAATTATACGTGTGTGTGTTATGAAATAATAATATTAAAATTGCACTGATATTTTAACGAAGAGTTCAATAGAGATCCGAGGTACAAATTGTGCAATTTACTCGTCTATCCAGCACACTGCATTAAAATAGATTTCAGGAACAAGATAAGATGAAAACAAAAATAATTTTTTTTCAATATTTGCAGTAAAATTATTATATTTTTTTCATATCACTTTTTAAATTTTCTTGTGCTCTAAGTGACACCTGGTTATATCAGCATCCTATTGCACGCCAGTATTTTTAGTAACAAAACTCTTCAGAGTTACAATATTCGAGTAAACTCCAGGGTAGTTAGGTTCTGCGCAACCGAATCCCCAGGGCACGATGCCGACAATCTGGCCGTCAGCAACCAGTGGGCCACCAGAGTCACTCTGGCAAGCGTCTTTACCTCCACCAGGCACACCAGCACAGATCATGTTCACAGTAATTCCACCGTAAACGGCATAAGCACTATGGCATTCTGCACGGGATGTGATGTATACTTCAAATGCCTGGAGCTGTGACGGAAGGGTTGAATCACCATAATTGAGAGTCCCCCAGCCCCTGAGTACAGCAAGGGAACCAGCAGGTGGTTCTGAGGAGGTCAGTGTAATTGGCTGAACTCCTGGTTCGTAGTTGAATGGAACAGATACCTGATATGAAACACTGAAATTACTGAGAATTTCTACTGGAAAGACGGGTGTTTTACCTCGCATGATTACGTAATCATTGGATGATTTCTACTCAACCGCGAATGGTGTCTGTCTTACGAAGAGTTGGTACGAATTGTACGTAAGTGTAATACATATAGCTACAATATGTGCTATCAAATTTGTAATTGCGGTGTATTATATTTGACGAATTCGATCAGGTGAAAACGTTAGAACAATTGTTTGTATTCGTATTTTTGACGAACAGCGTTAAACCAGGCTATATTTATATAGCAATTTTAGGTAAGACTTTCGCTTATAATATATTAGGGAACTGAAAGTCTTCATCTAAATAAATAGATTGTACAACGGAAAAAATTTCGGTGCAAAATGTTTACTGAGATAATCGCTGTTTATTCTGAGATTACTGTAGAATATATAAATAAATTTTATTATTAAAATTCAGGATCTTTTAAAGTTGTAGTAAATGATACATATAGGCACATGTATAGGCCCCAACAAGTTGTTTAGGGAAGAACTACGGCGTAGTAAAACACTATCACTTACCCTTACACCAGAGATGTCATAGTCGATAGTCCTGTAATCGTACACTGGGTTTTCAATGATTAGAGTAGCAGGGTGTACGGAACAGCCTATTTCTCTATAAACGCTGCCAGCGTGGAACCGCGAGGTGGACTCCGGGGTTCTGTGGTTGAGAAACGAACTAGTTATACAGTGTGTTTCTTTATATGTCTGTGCCAAAGCTGATGGTTTTTAAAAAGGTTGATAAAATGCCTGTAACTTTGTCTCATATGTGTGTGGAAACTGGAGAGTGTAAATTCAACGTAAATCTGTAGGCTTCTCGAAGTTACGGAAAAAATTTTGTTACGAAAATTTACTTAGAAAGTCTTTTGATATTTTATTGGTAGGGTCTTAATCTCTCTGTGTTCTCTTTTCATGTGCTAATATTGCTGTTTAATGCGGCTTCAAAATATACCTTTCACATGGTCATTAGCGTATCGTTGAAAATATTTGGAGTTGTATCCTAAAATATACTTTCTTATCTCGTAGTTTATGCTATTATTTCTTAACAAACCAATAAAATCCCTGCAGTCTATTAATGTCAATTTTATGGGCTTATACAAAGAAAGGTCACCACTATTTAACATGACATTTCACCAGATATCACAAAGAAAAACATTCTTTCAAATTTGTGTTAGAAAATGTAAGAAGTATCACGTAGTACATTTGTCTTTCTACGTGAAAAAAACGCAAGTTTTCCCTTACACATTGCAGATTCCGATTCTGTTTTGTATTCCGATTGACAAGGGCGCAGTTGGTTGAGACACTGTGCTACAAGACGGAATGTCGCTGTTTTGGATTCTCTATGGTGTCGTGGGAATATTTCATTGTCATAATACTTCCGGCAGTCTTGAGTTCCAGATTTCAACTCAACCTTTAAGAGAAATGAATACAAGGAATATTTCCTTAGGGTTAATAATGGCCAGTGTGTAACGCTGACAAGCTAACCACCTTCATTTGCCGATTGTCTCTAAATCTGGAAGCCTCAAACTTCTGGAACCTTCAGGGTATTTCGAGGCCTGTACATGGATTGTTTTACATTTCACATACTACATTATACTTAAATCGAAGATGCAAACTTTTAGTGCAGGTAACATCAACACACCCGTCGGTGCAGTGAGCTGCCGTCACCAAATAGAACGTAGTGATACGGTTGTACTCGTACGACAACTGTAAAAAATAATTATCAATAGTTCTATTTGTAGCGAATATATCGTAATGTGCATATGTTTGTATGTACATAAGCATCTATTTAATTATGTAATACGTATGTACGTATGTATGTATATATATATATATATATGTGTGTATGTATGTATGTATGTATGTATGTATGCATGTATATATGTATGTAGGCATGTATGTATGTATGTATGTATGTATTCATGCATTATTTATGTGTGTGGGATTCTATATACTTATGTGTATGTATGTATGTACATATGTTCTGTGTGTGTATGTGCTTAAATACTTACGTGTGTATGTACTTATATTTATATTAGTGTATATACGTACGTGTGGATTATGTATTTATAGATGTATGAATTATATATATATATATATGTACACATGGATGTGTGTGTGTGTGTGTGTGCCTTTCTCATGAAGAAGTCGCTACAGCCTCCAGTTTCACTTTCTGTTCTTCCCAGTTCCACTCTCAGTCCCAGCTCTCTGTATCTCCATGCTTATCACATAATATAAAGAAGACAGATCAATTGTGGATCTACGCAGGGATTACCTTGAGGCGGTGATTAGCTGATGTGACAGTCACATGCTTTCAATCTGTTTGTGATAATATTAAATGCACATCTAGATATCGACAAACAATAAGGTTATTTTGAAGGAAACAACGGATTATGCTGACAGCAGGAAATAATTTATTATGATTAGAGCAGCCATGTTGATTGAGTGCCTCTACATTTGCCGCGGTATTGCTCCTTCTGAAGAAAACAACCTAAACTGGGGAAGGTTATGAAATCGTATATATGGTCAATAATACCAGTAGCTGTCTTCTGTGAGGAGACGCCATATCAGCTGGTGAGGAGTAACATTATTGTGGCTGCTCAGTGCCTTCTGCTACAGGTTCGAGAAGTCGAAGAAGACCACTTATTTTGCACTTCTTGATTCTTCAAAACGTCCCGGCTGAACCAGCATAACATCCCAGAAATTTTGAATCTTCAACAACACCATTTTTAAGAATTTTGTATATCGCAGTATAGGTTGTCTCATCTGAAGCATTTCGAAATTTAAATACACTGTTGTTTTGTGAGAGGTATCGCTGTTTGTATTTAGATTTGTGGTAATTCTTATTTTGCAATATCCAGGAATTTTGGAATGCCTGCTATTGAAAATGAATGTGAAATTATTGATTTTATTTCGTTCTGTGGGGCTAAATATTTACCCAGAAGTTAGATGCAGTTCAGTTTTTCGCACTATTAGCGAATTGCTACCAGACTACACGGTGTCGTCCTAAAAAACTGATCTTCAAGAAAAATAATTGGACAATATGCAAATATTAATGAACAGTACTCTCACTCACTCTTGAATAGTGGAAGAATAATTCTTATAATCTAGAAACCTTGCAGTCAATAGTGTGCTACTGCTGTGACATGCTTTATAATATAACAATTGATGGAAGGGCAGCAACTTGGATTCTTGCACGCAGACTGACAGGAACACGTGCTGTAACTTTATATTTTAGCTTCCAATGCTAATTGTGGTGGCTGCCTCTTGTGACTTTGAGACGAAATACCAAAACATGCACACTGATACTGTGACTTGTTGCGTGTTTCTGTGCACCGCTTCTCTTAATAAATTACATATTTCAATACTGCGGATATCTGACAACCCACTTAAATAACTTTTCTATTTTTAGAGTCATGGTTATTTAACCACTGTACCAGTATTGTCAGCTATAATACAGATATATATATATATATATATATATATACCCTGTACCAAAGACAGATATTTTTAGATGGAATAAAGCTGAAAACTTTACTTAGTAATTTATGAAAAACCCAAATGCAAAATGTGTCAATAAAAATTATTCACGTAGTGGAGAGCACAACGCACAACAGCGTATTTGCTAGGAGCTGGCTTTGGATGATAGAATGCAAAAAAGAAGTTTGTTTTTGGCGCGACAGACCCCATTGGGCCATGGCTTCCTCATTCACGAGGATTGGAGATCACACACAACGACGCACCACAGTCGGTAGACCTCCTCTGTACGTGTGATCAGCTCGTCGCAGAGTTCGCTACTTGACAACACACGACAATCACAACAGAGAGACATCCATGCCCCCTGTGGGATTCGAAGCCGCAATTCTAGGAGGCGAGCGGCGGCAGACCTACGCCTTAGACCGCGCGGCCACTGAGACCAGCAGAAAATGCAGTAGGTTGAATAAATAATCGGTTAATTAACTATCAAACTATCTAACACAAAGTTAAGAATACTACTGCCGTTAATCCCAACAATCTTCTTGTATGAAGTCGAACTGTGTTTCGCTACATGTTTCGGCTCGACACAAAAGAGCCATCGTCAGGCTGTAATGTACAGTTATGCAAGCTTGACACTTTATCGGCACAAATAACACAAGAACTACAAAAGGTGTAACACATGTATAATTTTTCCTTTTGTATTTTACTGCTTTGTGATGCTTAATGAACGTCAAATGAGTACACGAAATTGTTGTAACTGTCGATACTCTCCTTAGTTTGTACATTTACAGCACAACAGAGCATCACACTTCACAGTACCCTAGTTACCGAGCCTTACTTCAGAGAGAATGGTTGGCGTTCAATTGATTAATCCCATTTCAACTTTGAATACGAAATTTTTTCACGTGGCCAAAAACTCCCCATATTTTTTGCGTATTTTAAGGCACCCCCATATGCTGCTTATATTGAAATCCACTTTAATATTATTTTCCCATCTACAGTAGTTGTTTTTAAATTTTTCGATTTCCATTTCGTTTTCATTCCAAAATTTATACGCGGTTCTTATTTTTACATACTACATGTTCCACGAAATTTATTTTC
>Ga0123352_10011165_pt1 | contig 14146 bp, 8 predicted proteins | sample TergutLab28metaG_FD_89700 | JGI IMG/M metagenome (GOLD analysis project Ga0123352, IMG submission 89700) | Labiotermes labralis P1 segment gut microbial communities from Petit-Saut dam, French Guiana - Lab288 P1 | ecosystem: Host-associated > Arthropoda: Insects > Digestive system > Gut ...
AAAATGATCTCCTGATGATGAGCTTACCGAAAGCTCGAAACATGTAGAGAATGAATGACGACTACCCATGAAAATAAAGGATAGTCCACAAGTGACATCGTGTTGGTTATTTTTTAAACAATTTAAACACTGTTCTCTATGTTTGAGAGCTAGTAATTCCAGTGTAAATCTGCAGAACGCGAGCAGACAGCAACTGGCCTTGATACAATGTAACATTTCTTGTAGGTTACGAGGGGAATTTTTTGTTATTGTATACTGTTACTCTGTTTTGAGTTCTTTTAATATTCAATATACATCTATTAGTCTTCCCATGCCAGGCGCACGCCTTTAGCCATCTACGACATCTTAAAGGCGTCATTGTAATAAAATCTCCCCGTCTCTAAAAATTTTCTGTAAGTTTGTGTTACTTGCTTCTGGGTCCTAATGTTATAAGTTCACTGTGAAATGAATTATCTTAGCCCCGTTTCGTCCCTCAAAATCTGAGACCATTCTGCGCATGCATTTAAACAATACTTTAAATTGTACTTTCTCAAATATTAATATAAATGATTTTGGATAAGAGACTCTATAATATAATAGGCTGATATGCTTCCTGCACTGAATTTTGCCCCAGGTTATATGTGGGATATTTGCACAGTAACTTCTCTACCAAAACCTAAATTGATTTGCCACAACCTAACAGTAACGTAACAAAGCGTAACTCTTTTTAACACAATGACAAACATGCCACTAAACCTTATGTTTGGTAATTATTTTCTGCCCGCATTCGGTTTCCTTTTGCCCGCAGAATAAAGGGTGATAGTCCCATCTTAAAAAATCATTAACTATTGTCGTACGAGGGAGTGCTGATAAGTCCTTAGAACGACCAGAAAGGAAAAAAGCTACAGCGACCAAACTCGGGATTTATTCAACATACTCCTCACGAAGCTCAATACACTTCTTAGCCCGTTGCTCTAACTTTTGCAAACTACTAAAAAAAATCAGAAATTTGTCTGTCTAACCAGGACTCCGCGGTAACAATGACCTCCGCGTCGGACGAAAAATGGCGAAGTTTCAATTTTTTTTTCAGTCTAGGGAACAGGTGATAGTCCGACGCCAGAGAATAGGGTGGGTGATCAAGACATTGGAAGTCCAGGTAGGCCAGTTTCTTCTGGGTTGCAAGTGTCCGGTGACCCGGGCATTTTCGTGCAACAACAAGACACACTTGGTGAACTTCCCACGGTGTTTTTACTTCAAAATGTCCTTCAATTGCACCAGCAGAGATTCGTAATATTCCACGTTGATAGTTTGGCCCTTTGGAGGATAATCAGTGAGGAGGATGCTGTTTTGATCCCAAAAATTCTAGGCGAGAACTTTTACAGCGGATTGTTGTACTCTGAATTTTTGAGGGCGGGTGAGCCGCTATGCCGACACTCCATTGATTGTTGCTTTGTCTCGGAGTCATAGCGATATAACCAGGTTTCGTCCATGATCACCAATCGCGACAGGAAATCATTTGGATCGTCCCGAAAAAATTCCAAAATTTGTTCAGACGACTGGCACCGTTGACGTTTTTGATCCGCGTTCAGGAATTTTGGGACCCACTTCGCGGAGAGCTTCCGCATGTCAAAATCTTCATGAATGATGGACCAAACCCACTCACGTGAGACGCCCAGTTGCTCAGCTCTTGATTTAGCAGAAATCCGGCGGTCTTCCAAGATTAACTCGTGAATTTGATCAGTAAACTCCGGGTTGGTTTTGCTTCGTCCAGGACGAGGCGCAACAAAGGTGGAAAAGTCACCACGTTTAAATTCAGTCACCCAGTTTTTGACGATGGCATACGATGGTACATGTTCCTCTAATGGTTCTACCAGAATGGCGTGAATTTCTTTCGGCGCCTTGCCTTGCAGAAAAAAAAACATTCATGACAGCTCGCATCTCCGTGTTGTTGAAATTGCGCGCGTCGCCTGACATGCTTCCTTTCAGCCTCTGTTACAAAAAAAAAGACTTGCAATTCGGCACATGAACAGACCCCTCTCTCCAACGACACTATCGATTCCGTCCTACGACATCGGGAAGTATGTCGGGCTAAGGACTTATCAGCACCTCCTCGTAGTGAAGTTGCGACACAAAACTTGAACATTACGTTGACGAGTTTCTCATTTCGGAAGTTACGTCGTGATTTTTATTTATTATGTCATTAGAGCCGAGAAACATAAAATTCCAAATCGTTCTGTAATACCTTAGAAGCTGTTGCGCTTTGTACGTCACTTTTACAAATTGAGATGCTGCTAACAGAAATAACATAATGGCGCACTGCACCGAAGCCCATTAACTTTGATGTTGACGCGCTCAGAGTTTCTTCTTACAGCCGATATAATTATTTCGTCATAAAACGTTTTCAAAAGTGGTTCGAATTCTACATAAACCTGACAAATATATTCGCAGGAGACTCCTGAACTGTATGGCTTATAGGCCTATGTCAACCGACGAGGATAAGCTGGCATATCTATTCCTTAAGAATTACAGGAAGAAAAAAATTAAACACAAAATGTTTCGGAAGAACAAATTTGAAATTTATTGAGAATAAACAATATAATTTGTCTTATTTTATTCATAAGAAGCCGAATACGTAATAAGTACTCCTCATTAAATATTAGGTTAATCAAACCAAGGAGGATGAAGTGAGCGTGAAAAAGGAAATTGCATATTTTTCTACCAGAAAATATGAAGTAAATAAAGTGCCTCACAGAAAAGGTGAGTACAGAAAGAAACTGCAAAAATGAATCTTAAAGAAATAACTGTTAGGATGTAAACTTGTTTTACTTTTACGAAGGTTAGGGGTAGCGAACACGGAAAGGACTTGGTCGCGACTAAGGGCGACGAATTTCTGATAGGCTGAATATAGACACTTTGTTCAATCGAGTTATTTCCATTCTTTGATTTCTTACTGGATTTTAAATTGGCTATAGGAAGCACGTATTTAAGGATTATGAGTTAATTTAAATGTTTTTTTCGTTGCTTATTTAAGGACGATCCCAATATCTCAGACTAGTCTACCGATACGTGAAATTATTACTACAGAGTTGATCTAAGGGAATATTCCAAAACGAATCGCTTACTGTCCGTCCAAAGCAACTAGTATTCTTTATTTTGGTAACGCTGCATCTTGTGGGAGGAGACCGCGGTAGCAAAGTGGTTAAGGTGCTCTGCTACATATCGGAAGGTCGCTGGTTCGATCCCAACTGGTGTCAGTGGATTTTTCATTGACATAAAATCCTTCCGATCACACTATGGCTCTGGGTTCGACTCAGCCTCTAACAGAAATGATTACAAGGAGCATTTCTTGGGGGTAAAGGCGGCCGGTGCGTAAGGCTGACAACCTTACCACCACCCTGTGTCGTTGTCACGAAATCTGGGAACCTTAACTTCCTGGAACCCTCTGGGTCTGTAACGGGACTGCTTTACCTTTACCTTTACCTTTACATCTTGTGGGATTCCTTGCTGTGTAATATTGTGTTGATAGTCCGATGATGGTCGAAAAAGACCGAAACATGCAGCTATATCACAGTGAAGAACAGCATTTGTGTTCGATGGACAGAAAGCGATTTGTTTTTGAACGATCGACATAAAGAACGGAATGTACTCTGTTAAATTAACTCAAAGAATGTGGTCCAGTTGGTCGTATCATTATTTGACTTAATACCCTGCGATTTGCCTGGAAGGACAAAGAACAACGAATAACTTCGTTCAGGGTAATCTGTTTTCGGAAGAATCTTCTGAATAAAATGTTACAGTAATATTGATAAACTGCTGAGGCAGAAGCACATTATGGAGGATAACATTAGTTATTTAACCTTTTGACGCCTACTGTCAACTATAGTGGTCGTACCGCACCGCTAACCTCTAAAGTTGCATTTTATATATTTATTCAACAAATATAAGTACTGAATATTTTAAACATGATATATATTCTCCGTTTTTTTCTCTTCAAAATGCAGTTTGATTCATAATTCTAACATATTTGGTTCCTGTATTATTCACATTTACAGGGTGTGCTAAAATTAAAAAAAATAATTTCGGCGCCAAAAGGTTAATTCTAGCGGGCAGAATCCTTGAGAAATCCATGAACTCTCAACAGATGTAGAATTTCCCCGCTTTCACAGAAGACACAGGTCTGTTACCTTCTTCTTAGAAGCCCCTTCTTCAGAATATTCTGAACCTATTCTGTGTCACTTGAGTGCATCCACACTCTCACACAACTTTCAAGATTCATTTTAATATTATTCTCCCTTCTACGCTTGGTCATACGAATGGCCTCATCAATTCACTGGTTCCCAACTATATTTGTTATTATATTATAGGAGTTTACAACAACGACATGTTTCGGCCCTATAAGTGGGCCATCATCAGGTTGTGGTTAGACTTAGAGCTTAGGCTATACTAGCATGCGTGTAGTGGTCTTGGGGCGTAATCGAGCGGGTTCGAGCTATTATTATATTACAGGGTACCATGGTCCCGGGTGTATCTGGTTGGATATCTTTTTCTTTATTCCCCATAGGGACGATATCAAACCAGATATACACGGGACCATGGTACCCTGTAATATAATGATATCTCGAACCCGCCCCATTACGCCCCAAGACCACTACACGCATGCTAGTATAGCCTAAGCTCTAAGTCTAATCACAACCTGATGATGGCACACATATAGGGCCGAAACATATCGTTGTTGTAAACTCCTTGTAATAAAACAAATATAGTTGTGTTCGACTGTAAGTGTTAACATACCTAACTCCTTACTATTGTACAAAACACAACGGGGATGACGCACATTAGAATCACTGGTTCCCATTACAATGTTGTTTGTATTTCCTATGTGTATGCTACATGCCCCGCCTCTCCATTCTTCCATGAGTTGATTATTGCGAAAATACTTGGATAAGTGTATAGTTTATGAACCTCTTCATTATGAAATTTTTTGCAGCCTCAAGTTACATCTGCCCTTAGATTAAAAATTTTCTTGATAACTTTGTTTTTAAGAATTGTCCTTCTACGCTCTCACATTTGGGATAAATCAAATTTTACTCCCATAAAGGAAAACCATAATTTTTTTTCAGACACCAATAATCGCTCCACTTGGCAAAATATCGTGGCATTCTACTGAACCGTACAATTCATCATCGTGACCACAACAGTTCATCACTTGGTCCTATCAAGACCCAAATATGTCTAATTCTTCCCCAACTCTATTTTAAACCCTCTTCCAATATTATTTTGCCTACGCCTATGTCTACAATACGTTTTCTTCCCTTCTGGTTACATAAACTGCACATTAAGATATAATGATCCGTCTTCAGCAACGGAAAATAATCCGCTTTCCATCATGAATGCCTCACGTTTGAAGTAACCCCGTCAGAGCCTAATCCTCATTTCCCCTCTTCAGGGCGAGGTATATAACTAATGCAGGTATAAAGCTTATTTTCTTCTTGACGCGGAAATGGTTGTTGCTAAATGATCAATGACATCTCTGCCGCACTGGGGATAAGCAAACTCTTGGATCTGCCATAAAGTATGCGCAATCGACTTTTGGTAACGGACCGTCTAAAACAAAGATCGCAGGAAACACGATTTTGGCATCCGCTAGAGCATATAAGAATGGGGTTATCGATCATTATAAAGACAATGGATGAATGAGTTATGGCGTGTATAGAAGAATAATGATGATGATGATTATGACAGCAACATTCGGCAGAAGGAAAGTGAATTATCCTTATCCGTCTTTATTTCTTATACTCTGGTGTGAAGGAGACTGGTTTTGTAACTGAGAAAAAATAAGAAAAAGATGGTTAGCTCTATGTGCCACGTAATCACACTCCAGGGAATACGAAAGGAACATCAGGATTCATATGTACCAGAGACTACCTTGTAACAGCTTCATAATTCTGAGATTATGAGAAAGCGGGAGGCGAACATGGAACAAAGAAAGTCCCAAATTGCTCCCAACTTAGATTTCTGACATCCTCAGTGTCCAATAGGAAGGAACCCAGGTAATCATCTGAGTGTTGTCAGATCTTCACACTTACACAAAACATAAGCTGAGGTTTCTTCCTCTGCCGCCCCACCTCCCACATAAGGGACTTTCAGTCAGTCAGCCGGAATATGCAGAGATGTCTTCGCAGGGGGTTATGTCCAGTTAGAAGGCCAGTAACCACCCTATTGTCCTACCAAACGGATGTAGCCTAGTCTTAGCAGCAAGACGAGGGCCCGAGATAAATTCTTGAGCCAGTCTCTTGAGTGCTGTTAAGACCTTGCCACAATGTCACGTGCTTGTTAACAAGCAAACACTTGATCTTTTCTTATTCTGCCTCGAGACCCCCATTGCCGGCTATGGTCCAACATACTGGTCAGCCGAACCCTCCCTTGCTAGCCCATCTGCAATTTCATTTTCACGTATTACAGAATGTCCGGGAACACAAAGACTCCCACAGAATGGTGGGTACAAATGGGGACGTTGTTTTAGCAACTTGAAGTGCTTTCGAACCTGCTTGACTGTCAGAGTAAATACTAATGTATTTCTCTGATTAACTTCGTTTTAATTTCATCTACACAGGCCCAGATAACATATATTTCGGCCTGGAAAACTGTTGTATATCGACCTAGAGGCAGTGAACCTCCTACAATTGGACTGTCCATAGACTCCGGCCCTAGCCTCCCTCTGCGTTATGGACCCATCTCTATACCAGACGAGCCCTTTAACTGCATTAGGAGAACACTCCCTAGGTCCACTTTTCTCTAATTAACATGATAACTCTATTCTTGGATTTAGTATAGTAGTAGTAGTAGTAGTAATAGTAGTAGTAGTAATAGTGGAAGTACTGGCGGCTCTTCCAAAGGATCCTGTTGCTTCCATCTTCAGGGTAATATAAGAATATTCTTTAGACTACTCTAAAGATGAAGGCAACAATATCCCTTGAATGTTAATACTTACGTACCGACACGCAAAGCAAGATGTCTGAGAAGACGGGAAATTTGTCAGCACGTACGTGAAAATCTGAGGCCACGCAAGGTACACGTCTAGACATGAACTATTTCTACAAGGTTTGAATCTACGAAATGAAAAAGTAATTTCCGCAAAGCAATTATTTAATTAAGAACCCAGGCATTTAGTTAACAGAAGAAACTTTTTCTCGAACGTTTATACTTGTGATGGAAGGAACAATGATCTCGTAATTATGGGCAGTAATTACAGCAGTTGCAATGGGGTTCGTCCGCCATTTCATACTAACTTCAGGTTCACTAGTGAAGTCTGAGATCTGCATACAGAAGTACAGTCTCTGATTTAATATGAATCGGGAATATAAACTCCGAAAGTTGGAGATTCATATTACAAGAGGGGCAGCACAAGCCGCTCGAATTTCGGCAGGTCCGCAAAGACTGGCTTGCGTAATGGCCAGTGTGCAGTATGTCTGTCGGGGCCACTAAGTCCTTTGTCAGGAGTTGCAGCGGTCGGTTTCACGGGGTGGCGAGTGCAGGACCGCGGAGAAGAAAGAAGGTTATGAATGTAGGTTCTCAGAGGCCTTGTGATCAATAAAGTGCTTTCCACCTTCTTTTCAGAACCCACCCACTACACTGTGAAGAAATATGTCGAATTCCACAGAGGGAGACCATACACAATCCCATAAGCTATAAAATACCTAGTATTTCCCTTATTCCTTCTTTCTTTCTTTTTCAATTCGATGGAAGAAATGAGAAAGAATTTTCTCCTCTTACCGTCTGATGTCCCCCCCCCCCTTTTTGCTAACACTTCCCAAAACCCACGGAACTCCCCAGTAGGTGGTGGTGCCCAAGTAAACTTCCAGAATGAAAGATCTAGACCAAGAATTAACTATATATGTGTCCAAATGACTCCCCAGTTGCTGTCCTGGTACATGGCCGATTAATTTTAAGTACGTTAACCTTTTGACGCCCAATGTCAACTATAGTGGTCGTACCGCACCGCTAACCTCTAATGTTGCATTTTATATATTTATTCAACAAATATAGGTACTGACTATTTTAAACATGGTATATACTCTCTGTTTTTTCTCTTCAAAATGCAGTTTGTTTCATAATTCTAACGTCTTTGGCTCCTGTATTATTAACATTTTATATACAGGATGTGCTAAAATAAAAATAATAATTCCGGCGCCAAAAAGTTAAGGAAATGCCTAACACATTGAATATTCACCACAATGTGAAAATCATGAAAATCATTCACCACAGAGTTTAGTAATTCTGTAATAAAACAAGAAAAACTAATTGAACTTAAAATTTGACGTTATTTATACAGTGCATGTTTTTACAATCAATATTCCTCACAACATATTAACTCTGTGATACATCATTTATGCTACATGTTTCCGCACTCCGTACTGCAGCATATAGCACTTAATATGTGCCACAAATGGTGTATCACAGAGCGCATATTTTGGACGATATATTGAAAGTTAACTTAATTTTCGGTCGTGATTTTTGTATAAATAAATCTATTTAGGACCTGGGCCTTTATAGCGGTCTGCAGGCAGTGTTCCGATAATGACTCTCAGAAAACAGTACAGTAATAAATACAGGGACAACAATAAAGTTTAAGTATGATATAACCATGATATTTGAGTTAGCAGTAGTAAGTGGCGCGTACAATTTCAGAACTCAGTTACCAAAACTGTAGACTCACTGTGAACTCAGATTTCTGTTTGTCGTGTTCTTTCACAGATACGTTCGTAGTTAACGAAGTATAATGATCAAAGGAATGTAAATATTTTATTCCTTAACTTACAAAATCTAATTATATGATTAAATTAGAATAAATTCTTTAATCAGTTAAAAATATCACACTCTTTAAATTGTAAATAATTAAAAATAAGTAATACAAAATTATGATTTTATCAGTGTTTTATATTGTTGTTCAATCTAGTACATTACTCCTTGACAGAAAATAAACTGCAAGTGACACAAAGAATTTCTCAGGAAAAACTCGGATTTGTGAATGGCGAATGAAATAGCTGTCTTTCTAGACAGTCTGTGTTGTAGGCTGGAAACGTAATTTAGTGCTACAGAGGGGAATGAAAATGAAGGTTAAGATGGGCTGGAAGTTAAATTCAGAGAAGGCGAGAAATATGCACAGAAGTTTGTTCGGTAAACTCCTACGAAGGTGGATTTTAGGAGGTCAAAGGACACGGGAAGTTAACGAAATACTTAGAGAAATACATTTTGAGGAGGGAAGATGGACGTTAATGCTTCAGAATTGCGTCCGGTGGCGGTTTTTTGCATTAATGGTTTTTGTTATCAGATACTTTGTTAATTGCACTTGACCATAAACTACCGACTGAAGAGAATATGTAAGTCAGAGTGACAAAAAATTAAGAGGGGAGATGGAGAAAATTACAAAAATTAGGAAATTTATAGGGATGGAGAAAATTGCAAAATGAATAAGCTAAAGTCAGTGTAATGAGTACAATCATCCAATAAAAAAACAACGAATGACTGGAACTTGTAGTAGATACAAACAAACAAACAAACTCCGTGGCCTTAGTCCGCACGCGAACTATACCGACAGAGCGGCCACCGCCGGTCGGCGAAGTTAGTGCCAACTTTTGAGGATAGAGGGGTGTCACGTGGTCAGCGCAACGGCTCCCCACAGCCGTTAATCTCTGTTTTCTAGACCTGGAGCCGCTACTTTTTTCATTCAAGTAGCTCCTCAATTGACCTCATGAGGCTCACGAGGCTGAGTGAACCCCATTCCAGACCCACTACTACTCAGAAAATCTGGTAGCGCCGGGGATCGAACCCGGGACCTCTGTATCCGTAGCCAGAAACTCTGACCACTAGACCACAGAGGCGATCCGTAGTAGATAAAAAAATGTTAAAATGAAATGTGCATGTACCATATTACTTGAAGAGAACACACCACTTAGGAGACGTAGCAGTAACTGACCAGATAATATTAAACTGCATCTGAAAGATGTAGAATATCAGAATATGGACTAGAATAACTGGTACAGGATGGGTGCAGGGAGAGGGCTTTTGTGAATCCGGATATCAAGTTGTGTGTTTCATAACGGATGGTAAATTTATTACCCAGCTCATCGATAGACAGATGATAGAGAAGGAAGATGATTCATTATACTCGTTAATACGTATTAGGTATATGCGATTTGGATTGGATTTAAATAACGCAGGATCGCGATCAGTGCAGGCCGGGCCTTCTCATATTAGTAGAGTTGAAACAGGGATTTAGAGGGAAGTAAAAAAAGTGATTAAGTTAAATTTGGATTTCAGAAACTACTTAAAAAATGTGTTTATATTTTAGGCGTATGAAAGTTAGAATACCATTCAATCCACGTCGAATAAAATATTGAAATCAGAATCCAAATACAAGATACCATATTGCAACGAAAAACACGCACTTTAAAGCTTCGTGTTCAGAGTTGTGGCTGCTGTAAACATTTTGTGAATACAAAACAGCTTTTATTGTATTTTTTTAAAGCAACAAACCGCATTAAACCGAATGTTTCATTCCGTAAAAATAATTCAAAGAACGTTGAAACACAAACACCCGTGTTTTATCTAATTCTATATCAAATTTCTGTGGGGTAAGCTGCTTTAATAAGGTCGTCAGGCCAGAGGCACAAATAGAAGAATATTTTCCTTTTATTATGAAACGAATCTGTGTATTATTTTCAATATTTTGAACCGTTTACTTCGCAGAAAGTGAAAACAAATGCGTGTAATATATACAGAAAGACTGCTACCATTCATATGCCAGTAAGAACGTACAAACCATCAGCACACAACAAAAACCGTACTTAATCGTTGGAATTATATCGTTATTTGTAGGCAACAGATTTTTAACATTAAAAACGTTCCCTGACTTTCCGAAGTTTATTACGTGTTTGTTGTCACTGCTAGAATAAACTGGGATCATTCCCACAAACTGTAGTTAACATGATGATCTTTTTTGACGTTTTGCTGACCGTGCATCTCGGTATATTTATCTCAGTAATTAACCAACTTGATACACAAAATTCTTGTTCTGTAATAAGTTTATTTCATGCTTCTACATGTTTCGAGCACATGTGCTCATCATCAGGAGGTCAAAATTGCATTACACAGCCTCTGGTATCATCACACCTATAGATGGCCGTCTCGTGCTCTTTGTTATGTAAGGCAGAATTTTAAAAAACTATTCAAATGAAGTTGTCAATACCTTAACAACGGAATTTTCTCAAAGTTTAGTGAAGAGTAAGTTACCAAATTCAAGAGTGAGGAAAATGCTATTCTTCCAGTAAAAAAAATCAGTATTCATGAATACATCTTGCAGGAAAACCACTTTTTATAATAACCTTACTCAAACACTGTAGCTTATATTGTAAGTACGCTTATAATAAATTTAAATATAATAATAATAATAATAATAACAACACTAATAATAATAATAATAAATCTAATAAGAAAATTCCGTACTTGTAGGTAAAACTTGCACTGTTCAGTGGAATAAATATTTACTTCCAAAATACGTTACTTTGAAGCCAAGCCAAGCCAAGCCAATTAAATAAATAAATAAATAAATATAAGTAAAGTAAAGTCAGATAAAAGAGTTTTCCCCAAGCCCGTACAAATGTTTGAAGAGTAAATTGAGGGAACATCTCGTTAGAAGGCACCGTACTTCTGAGGGCAGTTCAGTCCGTCGACTGATCCCTTGTGATAGGCCAAATCGAGAACATGAAGGAACGGAGATGATGAGGAAGAACATATTATAGATACATCATATCTTGTTAATAGGACGAATAAAATACTTTCTTGCACAATTTTACAAACGTCTGCGAATATTCCCGAATAAAATTCTTAATGAGGTTCAGGCAGGTAAACATCTTCTGTCAGACGAGTGTATATTTTTATCTTTCCCTTGTACAAATCTGATAGGAATGTATGTTATTCACGGAAAGGAGTAGATAATGAAACGTCTGAATAGGTGAACTGGAAATAACGAAATTTAAAATAAGGCAGTAACAAGTTTAGGGATTCTCGTTACGCTGCCGACACTCTTGAATTGAGTCCAGTCAATCGAATGGACGAGGGCCGATGAGGTTAGGACAGCCCCATTTGTTTTGCAAAGAATTTTTGCATGCCTTCCGCACATATAGTCGGTCGAGTCGAGTGAAGTTCGAGGTCTACCTTTGGAACTTCTTACAGAGTCGAGATGACGTGATTCAAATCGACCCGGTTAACTGACCGTAGTTCTAGGGTTTGTGACCCTCAATGCCAGAGGGCTTATCAGGTAGCTTAATACATGCAAAGTGTCCTGAATAACACCAATTCAGTCAAGGTTTGTGTGGAATTTCTGGGGTCAAGAGTTGTCATTGATATTCCACGTTGCACTCTATGCCTCTCGCGCAGCTTTTCCAACGTTCATACCCAAATTCCATTCCCACTCAACTTCTCTCCTACGCTGCATAACCACAAATCAGTCCAATTCCAAACTCTTTACCAGTCTACAACCTCTCTGTGTCAGAAGGATGACAGCGTATTTCCTGTGACCCTTCAGAGCTGCAACAAATTTAGCGTTCGTACGTTTGGTGTCGCTTGAATTGTGACCCCGTTAATCTAACAGCAAGAGATAGGTGTTTCGGAGTAAAATACGACTTCCAATTTCACCGCACTTCTTCATCCGAAAGACTAGTAAATGACAACAGATACTAACACGTACCACGCTGCACTTTAATCTGATATTTCAATCTGGACACGTGTTTTGTTGAACCTTCACTCAAAATGTATCAGTACACCCTGAGGATGCCCCCTTGAGGATTGAACCATTTGGGAGTGTAACAGAGGGAATAAATTGGTGTTAACACACATAGTGCATTAGTACGAGTCTGAAGTAAAATATAATCATCAGTGCACGGATATGGAAGAAATAAACAACAGACCATGTCTATTTAAGCGGTAAGCCTCAGAGAACAGGACTGAATATGTATAAGGATACCGATTATACTGACTGGTAATTTCCGTGGTTTTATTCAATACTTCTATACATATATGGAAATAGTACGTAAAATTAGGAAACCCTTCCTCTACCACATTCTTCCCAATTCTGTTTTCACAATAACCGTATCAGTAAACGAAACAGAATATAGTCTGATCTGCTGTAAACCAAAAAAATAACATAAAAAATTTCAACATTTAAACTTATGCTTCATGGCATGACACTATGACAAGAATTTGCTCTTCTGGGATTACACGCAGTGTTGATTGGTAGATAGTTACCGACAATTCAGGGCAGCCTATCCGTCCCATATTCAAGGGTCAAGGACTGTTTGACCCTTGAATATGGGACAGATAGGCTGTCCTGAAATGTCGGTAACCAACTACCAACCAACGATGCGTTAATTCTTAGAAGAGTGAAGAATTCATTTACACCGCACTGGAAGCCTGAACTATGAGAAAATCCTGTAAATAACGGAAGCATGCAAAGTGTTAACGGAAAGTCCAGTTTCAGGTCTGTATACACGTACAGGATGCAGGTTCTGAGCAACATGATTTGGGAACAACTACCTTAAAGGACAAAGAAGAGACGGGAGGATAAGACGAAGAAGAGGCTAATGGACTGTAAGTGAAACAAGAACAAGGAGAGTTTATATTTTGCGCTAAGGGGGTTTAAAGCTGGTAGGGAACTACAGCCTTGACAGTAGCCTGAACAGTCCCCACAGTCACGTACATACAAAGTGACGTCCTGGGATACGTAATGAGTACTGTGCATCGCACACGGGGCTTCACAGAACTTCAGACATAACTGAAGAATAAAAACCAACTAGATGCCACTTATTATTTTATTGTACTTCTTATAGGCTCAACATGTTTCGGGCCACTATTATGCCTATCATTAGGGGTTCGCGACTATAACGTTGATTACCACATTGGTCGTTTCGTTGTTGGATTGCTGTAGGCTAAGGCAGGTGCTTTAACTTGCAGCCTGGACACAACTCCAACCTAACCGCACCTAACCTCCAACCTACAACAAACCAAGAACGAAACGACCAATGTGGTAATCAACATTATAGTCGCGAGCTCCTGATGATGGGCATAGTAATGCCCGAAACATGTTGAGCCTATAAGAAGTACAATAAAA
>Ga0123352_10011166_pt1 | contig 14146 bp, 5 predicted proteins | sample TergutLab28metaG_FD_89700 | JGI IMG/M metagenome (GOLD analysis project Ga0123352, IMG submission 89700) | Labiotermes labralis P1 segment gut microbial communities from Petit-Saut dam, French Guiana - Lab288 P1 | ecosystem: Host-associated > Arthropoda: Insects > Digestive system > Gut ...
AGTCAGCCTACACAACACAACAAGTACTCGCTAGCTCCTGAAGATGGACATATTAACGTCTGAAACATGTTGAGCAATATATAATAAAGCAAGTGTCATCTAGTTGGTCAACCTTTATTCAAAAAAAAAAAAAAAGAATACATTTGTCATGAGGTTTGCTGCAACTGGTGACTTGAACAGCTACACAGTGATCTCATGGTAACTAATTTCGAGTGCTGTCTATCAATGTACACACAGTGTAACAGTTATGGTAGTTTTTTCCCCCTTTTGTTCAGTTATTTTAAAAAACTGTATGATATGCAGAAAAAGCATACAGAATACGACAGGCGTCCCTCATTTTTCTTCACAGCTTTTATTTTTGCAGGTTTTTGCTCTCATGAATATTAACCAAGTTACAGACAATCCCAGAAACACATGTACATCTTCAGATAAAGTGTCTGTTACATTTTCCAATTTTAATCAAAATTAGAACTGACCAAATATTTTAAATTCTGCAATACAAAATTTCATAACAATCCATTCAGAGTTACTTCATGCACAATGAAACAGAGGAATAAATTTTAATAGACAACCCACAGGGATGTCAGACTGCAGAACGTTTTCTAGATCCATTCCTATTTTGACTCACCTCAGAAAAATTCCTCTCAGCATCTTCAGAAGTAACAGGTTCAGATGATGAAGGGCCTTCAAATATATCACTGGAAACAACATATTCATTGTCAGATGTGGCTAATAAATCCCCTTCAGTTCCATCTAGTGCACTGCTCAAGTAACATTTTTTGAACGACTTCACAATGATCTCCGTGGGAACTTCATTCCATGCTGCAGCTATCCAGTGGGATAACAATGATGGTGAAGCGCACTTTAATCTACCTTTAGACTGCAACCATTTTTCACACTGATATCGTAATTTCTCTTTGAAGGCCTTATTGACATAGATGTTCACTGGTTGTGGCAGACACACCATGCCACTGGGGACTACAACAAGATCTGTATTCCCACCAGTCAACCAATCTTCAGTCAAAAGGTGGCTCATTGAGGAATCAAGAGTTAACATGGCTCGAGGATTCAATTCAGCTCCTTGTCTGCTGCACCAAACTGTCTTGTACCAATCTAGCATCAATTCAGGAGTCATACAACCATTTTCTTGAGTTTGGACAATTACATCTTCTGGAAAGTTCTTTTTCAAAACATTTTCAGATTTGAAAATTATGTATGGTGGTAACTTTGCACCATCTGCTGTTACACATAACATTACTGTGAAGCCCTTATTACGGGCTGATGGCGAATCAAGAAACACTGGTATTTCATTTGCATTTCCGATCTGACTAAGTGGGTAGACATTTTGTTTCCGTAGATGCACAATGAACTGTCGATACTTTGAAAGTTTTTTCTCAAATTCCTCTGACATTTTACTAACTGAAGATACTTTGCAATGCATAAAGAATGACTTTCGTTTCACAAATTTCTTAACCCAAATGTGGGTACCTGCAAATTGTGCTAGTGGAATATTGAGCGACATGGCCAAATCTTGTGCTCTTAGCTGAACCATCTCTAGGGGTATGGGAATTCCATGTTCTTTTAGTTCATTAATGTATTCACATAGGGCATCTTCCATCTGATCAGACCAGGTACGACATGGACCAGTAACAACCACTTTTGGTTTTGCTGTGGGGCCGAAAATCTCTGCCTGATGCTTTCTCCACAGTCTAATACAACTTTCAGGGATGTCAAATGCTCTTCCTGCAGCTCGATTCCCATGTTCTTCTGCATGTAGTATTATTTTCTTCTTCAATGCTGTATCATAGAAACGTCTCTTCTTCATATTATCCATTATCACAGGCTTCAAACCAGAAAAATTCTCCACCACCCCACACAACACTGAAAGATGCAAAATTAATAATATAAATTTTAGAGAACGAACATAAAACTAGCTTTCAAAACACAGAGAAACTTACAGAAAAGCTATGTTTCTGCCCAGATAATCCATGATACATTTTATGGCAACATATCGAAAAAAGTCTGTGAGATTTTCCCTTCCAGGTTCATCCATTTTTAGACAAAACATATATTTGAATACAAACAAACAAGCTTTCAAAAAGAACTACAATACGACATTCTGCTAAAAAGCTTACTCACAAGTTTGCTGACCATCAAACCAGATTTTTTAATTACAGAAAAACTTCTTGTCAAAAATACATTATACTTCACCAAAATTTTATTGTCATTAATTTTTTTGTGTTTCAGGATTATAACAATCATATCAAAATCGAATACATTTACAAACTTGTTTTTGACATGTACATTACCAGTATTCAAAAATTTCTCAGCAGCAATTATACACAATGTGTACATGACAATTATACATCCTATTTTAATTTTTGCATTTCACTGCAGCAAAATCTGGACAACATGTGTCTTAAAGTCTAGTTGTTTCCCTTTGCATTCAATTCCAGTGACGATTACCTGCACACCTGGGGTGTCCTAGTTCTGTCACTAGTGGACCACATGACCACAAATTCATGTGTGAGAGATTACACACATCTTTATCTATTTTCTTATAACAGTGGTAAAACATGCCATGTTAAGAACTGAAAGATATGAATATTTCTGTATGATCCATTTTCACTGCCATGAAAACTTAAGGTGTAGCTTACGGATGTACCTTAGCCTACATCAAATATGTACAAAGGAATTTCTCTTAACAAAGCACCCACAGGTTCTTGAATGGGCACCATTAGTGCATTACTTTTTCCATGGAATTATGATTGGGTGGAGTTACTTGAACAGGATGGGGGAACCACAACACCAGAACTTCAGAGCTTAAGAGACAGCATTAACTCCTGTGTCTTCCAAGAAGACAATGCGCTACCTCACTTTCACAGGCAGGTGACAGACTGCTTCACTGAACACTTTCCAAACAGACGAAGAGGCCACCGAGGCCCCAATGACTAGCTGGCAAGATCATCAAACTTGACATCCATGTACTGTGTCCGGAGTTTCTGTGAAAGACATCGTGTGTGCTTATTCTGAACTAGTGACTGTAACTTAACGTGCGAGCCTAAATAAAACCAGTCTACTCCCTATATTTCCGGTCAAATTTTATGCATACTCTTTGTCATAACCTAGTTCAATTAACATAACCTCACCGACATAGATAAAATTCAATAAACAAGCCATCATGCGCAATTAACTTCGCAGTACACATAACCTAGTTCAATTAACATAACCTCACCCACAGAGATAAAATCCAATAAACAAGCCATCATGCGGAATTAACTTCGCGGTACACAATACTTACGCGAGGTTTTATTTCACAGACTAGAAATGTAGTTGCGGTTGTCTTTTCGGTCTTTTGTTACAAATGTGTCGCTAATTCACGCACTGACTACAATACAAACAGCGTATCACACGTATTAACGACACACCACAGAATAATACACACATATGTGCACTCTATAGGTCACCTGCCGTACTAACATGCTGGTGGCTCGACATGTGCGTTCGTTATGCCAAACGTAGGTATTAACGCATGAAGATCACAACGGCAAGTTTACGTGCAAAGGATGTTCAGACAGTGCATATACCAATATTATGTATATTAAAATATGTATAACACATATAAACGCCTATTTAAAAAACCATAGGCAGGCAGTAAATTCAAGTACGGGATGCACGCGTGTCATGTTCTTTTGAGATACGCAAATCAACCAACACATACGAAATATTTCATTTTAAACTTGGACACATGTTCGTCGTGTTGAGATGAGGGGAAAACATCAGACGTGAGGCGTTTCCTATTAAGCTTTTTGCTTATTTGCATTTATATGCTTCAAAAATTACCGCAGGAAATACGTCAAATACTTTAGAAATTCAACACGCCACAAAGAGTATTTCTTACTTTTAGTAACAAAACTGAAATACATCAGTTATCAAATGTTAAACTATATTTTGATGTGTGTACCGTGCATCTTGTACAGTTTATTATCCAGGCCAACAAATGCACAACATACATACGCAGTAACATTTTATATATCGTCAGTACTACATGTTTCGATGTACCCACATCACCTTCAGGCAGTCTTATCCATCTACTTTGCTAAAGTTATAAAAATCATTAAGGTTACAAATTCACTAAATTCATTAGATTACAATGCTTACATGATCCCTATGTTGGTGTTTCCTGTATGCTTGCATACATTCTCATTACTGTATTCCTCATCCCCATCTGGTCTGCACCAGCCAGCTAGTGAACGTTATCACTGCAAACATCAGCGTACAGAAATATAAGGGTACGCGTATTGTGCAGGCAGATTCAGGTTCCGACTCCGATTCCTAGAGTTGGCGCCGATCTCCCCGCCGCTTGCCGGCTGGTTGGGATGGTAGGGTGGAAGACGATTATCGGCGCTGACTGCAAACCAGTTGCAATAATGTAACTGACAAGTGAAGACGCTGGTCTTCTTCTTATTGCTTCACAAAATGTTCACTCAAAATTGAAAAGACAGAGAAGCGGGGTTCATGAAATTAATCAGTTAAGTGGACAGTATGGTGAATATCAGCACCTTTTCCTCAACTGAAAGCAGATGGGGAACGGGTTTTTCAATATTTTAGAATGGATATTGAAACGTTCACCTACATTTTGGGGAAAATTGAACACCGCTTGATCAAGAATTGGTGTAACCTTCACCAACAGAAGATTCTTCCAGAAGAACGTTTTTGTAATAACCTTGAGGTAAGATCATTCTTATCTATGTATTTTTTAAAGAAAACAATATTTACTCTCTCTCTCACTAAGTCATAAGAAATTTTCACGAAAGAAGGGATGTAACCGATGTATGCAACAAAAAATACTGTATAAGAATATTAATATTTTATTAGATAAACTTGGTGTTTGAGGAAGAAATAATGCATACAGAAGACTTTGGAATTCATTGGGTATTGGTGGGATTTGGATGAATTCCAGAAGGGTGGCATTTGGAGGTAAATCTACTAGTTCTGATAGGTTTCCTCAGGCATAGCCGGCGGTGAGGCAGCTCCTTCTGATGGTAAACTATTAAAAGCAGATGACGGTGAAGGCGACGACGACGACGACGACAGTGCAAATGGGCAGTGCTGGAATGTTGAAGAAGCTGGAGGATAAGCAAACTCGCTAACAACTAGCTAGATGCGGTTTCTGAAATGTAATTTCATACTGGCCGGTATGTTATTGACGGGCAAAAGGCTGCGAAAAAACAACACATTTTCATTTTCAAGCTGGCGATTTTTAATAGCTTCTTTCAAAAATATTGCTTCTCAAATAGTTCCATTGTACTTAGCATTTACTCCATTTTGCTTTCTCTTCCGTGGATTGTCTTGTACTAATGACCTGTCTTGACTGATTACCTCTCCATCGTCTTGATTTTAATCATGTGTGCCATACTGCGTAAATCTGAGGTCCTCATTGTCATTCCCATTGAAAGCTACAGAGTCACAGTCGAAGTCAGACGGTTTACCGGAATGATTTCTTCATTCCGGTAAACCGTCCGACTCCGATTGTCTAGACCAGTGTTTCTCAACCGCCGGGCCGCGGTCCGGTACCAGGCCCTGGCATCAATTATATCGTGCCGCGAGAGGTTCTTCGGGAATTTGTCATTTTAGTTTTCTAAGAATGTTTCATGAATAAATATTTTATAGTGGAAATATTCTGAGGAGAATAATATTCGTGTATGTTTCGAAAAACTCAGACCCAGATGCTGGCCTGCGGAAACTAAAATATGCTAGAAGATTCCATTAGTCCAGTGATTGAAAACTAATTTAAATGTAATTTTATATTTTTCAACATGCCACAACATATACATAATTGTACTAATACTCCTTATGATTATGCCATAATTAATTATTAAAACTTATGTTAGTTTAACGTACGAATTTAAAAAAAAATTGGAAAGGTATTTATGAGTAAATATGTTGGGACCGGGCCCTCATCTTATGAAAAAAGAATTTACCGGGCCGCGGTCTCACAAAGGTTGAGAGACACTGGCCTAGACCGACCCGCCAGAGCCTGCTACCACTATACGCACCTGCACTGTTAAACAAAGGACATCCTTTGTGCCAACTCTCGGAATTGGAACCTGAATCTGCCTGCACTACACGCGCACCCTACGGAAGTATGTTGGATAAGGAAGCATAACAGCCCAAGGGAGATGTGGAAGTGGTTTATCCATGGGACTTGTATGGCACTGACCTTAGCATGTTTTTTGCAAAACTGCACAAAAACAAAACAAAACAAAGATGGGCAAAAACCACACAACAGTATTTATACTGAAAGTTTACATCTGTCTGCAAAACAATTATTTGGACAGATCTTGAATTTGTTCAGGTTACAAACAAATCAAAAGTTTTCAAGTACTCTACACCTAAATAAGATGTCATATATTGGGTAACTGTCACCTAAACATTTTGCTACATGACACAATTTTCAATAAGTATTTTTATTCATATTAGCAATCAGCAAAGACAATAATTTACCCTTTTATTTTTTGCAGTCTTGCTTCATGCAACATTAACACTTTTTCACTGTAGCACATTACCAAGATACACGCAGTACAACCATGAGCATGATTTCAATCTCTCACATGCCCTGGCCTTCTGTTAGGGCAGTGAAAACACAACATTAGAATTACTGAACAGAAACAGACCCTCAATGCCTAACTAAATGGTTTCACAACAAGTTTCACAAATATTCTTATATTTATCACTCATTTTCCCTCTTCTCATTCAAGAATTTACGAACAGGATAAATACACTGATCACGTACACCCATGTATTTCAGTACCTCTTTTGTTACAATTTGATATTACTGTGATGTATGAGATAAGGGTAAGTTTTCCACACGATGATTCCAATAACAACCACCGCTACTGAAGTTGCCATGAGTGGACATCGTAACTTCTTTCTGTGTGTGTCAGGTCCAAACCAGTCTGGAGGATATTTCTCTTCACATAAGCTAGAGGCTATGAAACTCTCATAAGATTTTAATTCTTTATGAAGAGCATTAGCCTTATTGAGAGTAGATTCCAATGTTAAATACAGATCCTCAACTTTTACATGTGGCTCACCTTCAAAGCTAGGTGACGTATGTATTCTAACATATGTAATAGACGCACGAATCATAGAAATCTGCCGTGCTACATTGGCAATGAACTTTATTTCATCTACCATTCTATACTCTCTCTGCATGTTCTTGATACTTCTCAAATCAAGTGACTTGTGCTTCCATGGTTTTAGATGCAGTTTACGTATCTTGTTAAGGAAACATATCCTGTGAACAGGTAAAACTGAAAGAGCTTCTAATTCATCTTCAGTGAGTGTCAAAAATTTTACAAAATCCATTTCACTTTCCTTGAAACGATGGCCATAACTCTGAAACATCCCAAGCTGATCCAAAATGCGGGCTATATCTCGCCATAAAACCCATTTATTCCCATTAATACCACAGAGGTTATCTTTCAGATCTTCCCACAAATCCGCTTTTGGAACAGCACACTCAGTCGTCAAGGTAACTGGCACATCACCATCACTAGAGGGGATTTGAACAGCAATATGGTGATACCCCAAACTCAAGGCATGAGCATGTGCTGTCTGGCCTCTACCACATTTAATGCTCACATCTGCTCCAGCACTTATGAGAAGTGATATTATTTCCATCTCACTTTGTTTACTGTGATGAACACTCCATATCAAAGGTGTCCAGCCCATGACATCTTGGGCATTGATGTCTGCATTTCTCTTTATCAGTTCGTCCACAATTTTTACCATACCTTCCCTGCATGCCATCATTAATGGTGTCATTCCATTACGTTGTCTTGAATTTACAAGGGCCCCAGAATCCAACAAGAGTCTAACACACTTCAAACATATATCCTGAATTTGTTTCCTGCAGGCACAAGCAGTCATCAAGACAGTGTAGCAATTCTGGTGGAAATTTGGGCTTGCTCCCTTATCTATTAAATATTCCATTGCATCGTACTCACAGTTTGAGGCAGCGAACATTAGAGGTGTCCACCCTTGCAATATACTATCAACAGGCATAGTTTTTTCTTCAATTAATGACTTCAGAACTGGTACATCTCCATTCAGTGCCGCCATACGAAGCAAATCTCCGTCACTAACAGGGGCTGCCTGTACCTGTTTTCTGGTTCTAGATAGTTCAATTGGGCCAGCATATGAGAATCCCTCTTCATCTGATGAATCTTCATCACTGGAGAAACCGGCTGGCTTAATATTTAATTTCCTAGCCATTATGCACGCAGCAGACAAATCTGAAAATGGAACAGATATTTCTACATTGCAACACCAATGGCTAGCTGCAGAACATGGCATATCCAAACATCATACATCTCTTATAACAACTGACATACAAAGTCTTGTTACATAATCAGGCTACTATATGGTAATGGTATAACTTATAATCAGCAATATATGTTGATGCTGGAGGCATCTGGCTTTCCCACACCAAGTTTTCATGTTGCAAAGCATAAGACCACAAAACACAAGTTAAGCTATAATGTGTATCAAGAACCAACAAAATCCACTTGATACACATTATACAAATTACTGCACGGAACATGGAACGTATGAAATCAAGTTAAGCTGTCTCAGTATGTGTCATGAATGCATGTGGGGACAGCAGTCAGCTTCATCGGCTGACCATGTACCCCTCTCCCTCTTGCTCTTGCTAAAAATTAAACTATCTACTTTGTCCAGTCCACAGTCTAGTCCCTATACTGAAAATACTATCCTGGTTGATCAAAATGTAGGTAGGTCCTAATATTTGAGCATAAAGCATGGAGGGGAGGGGTGGAAAGAAGAGGGGTGTGGTAGGCAAGGAAACCTGAACTCATTTAACTTGTAAGGCCCATTGTATACACATACAAATTCAAAATGTTCAAAAAAACTAAACATTCTTGAAAACACTACAGCAGAATTTTTCCACACAACACATTTTTTCAACAAAATGCACATTAAGCAGTAAATGAATTAATTAACCCTTTAAAGATGAAACGTATCTGTGTTATATAATGACTCAGTCCATACCGCGGTGTAAATACTCTCCACCTCAGTTACAAAAACCAAATGGTTAATGTTGTATAAGGCAAAAGTTATTGTTTTTTTTTTCACTGAGAACACATAAACTTAATGTAATCAAAATGGGGAATTTTTAAATTTTAAACCTGGTGGTACGTAAAGTTGCTGGCAGGTTTTAAAATGTTAAAGTAATGTTACTCCAGATTGTGCAGATAACATACAAAACCCTCTTTTAACTACATGCACTAGCACCTCTTGTAAAGACACTAATCATCCAGCTGGTAAATTTTCTACCTTCTATGGACCTCAGAGGTTCATTACTATGTTCACATGATCCCACCATTACAGCCTACCACAAGTCAGATGAATCCAATACACACCCTTACAAACCAATTGTTTTAGGACCATTTTAAAATTATCATCCCATATGCAACAGCTAAGTATTGTAAGTAAGCTCTTCCCTTCTGCTCAGGGTGTTGCTTCCCTCTTCCTGTCACCTTAAATGGCAGTCGACATGTTCTTATTGAATTAACTGGAGCTGCATCTCACACAGTTCATGTGGAAGTAACAGTCACAGCTGTTCCTACAGACAGTTCAGTTGCACACAATTTATGCAGAAGAAAACTTGATTAGGCACTTCATGGCCCATCTATGGTCGCTTTATCACAGCACCTTACATTACATAATGCTTGCACAGTGCAATTCACTGCTGTGCACAACAGACATGAATTGCTGTTTGCTTGTGAACGTGAAATACAGTGTAATACAGATAGCTCTTAGTGTGGCAACCAACACAAGGAAGAAATCCTACAAAAAGTGTCATACAATTACACTGAAATATTGAAATAAATGACAAGCCATACAAACAATCATAAAGTACACAATAAGCAAAATAGTCATATACCAGACATAAATGTGGAAACATTAATAACAGGATGGAGATATCAAAAGGTGCCAGAAGAGGAACACATTTAAATGGTTAAGAAAGATATTACATATGTTGCAGAGTAAAAGAGAATAAACAAATACATTTACATTTACAATGGATACATCCACAACAAATTATATTTCAATCTTACATGCATATGTGTCAGAGCCAGAACACACAGTTAAAACAAAAGAACTTAAAACTTAAAATGGCATGTACAAAAAACTGGACAACAACTGTACAAGTACCGCACAACACCCAGTTTTAAGTACAACAATCCAGAAAACAAAAAATTGCATATTAATGGGCAAAAATCAGTACACAGAAACAGAAAAATACAAGACAAAGTAAGAACTTGATGAGATGCACAGAGATGAACTGCCAACATGACTAATAATCAATACCATAGGTAAACACAAATCACTGGACTGGTTGTTACTATCACTCTAGTCCAAAGCTAGCCTAGCCACTTCCAATTCTTGCAGATATTACTTACCACAATTCTTTACACATTAACACCAGTGAATACCACCAAATGACAGCCAAAACAACAGATTTTCACTAAAATAATAATGGATGTATAACACATACAGTAAGCGCTCATTTAACATTTGGGTTATGTTTCTTAAAACTGGAACACCGAATCAAACAATGTGGAATGAATCATTTTTCCCATAAGAACTAAAATTCCCAAGAACACAACATTCACTTAAGACTGAGTAACCTTCATCACACTTTTGCCCATACAATTTGTCACCATTAAAGCGAAACAGTTATGTTCACGGAAAAATTACAGAATGGTTGCCCGTATTTTTTGTCGTCTTCAATAATTGCATTTTATACTTCTCGCAACAAATTATATTAGGTTTACGAACACAATTGCGAATCAAATGCCTTCTTCTTCAGGGCAGAAAATGGTGGCAACAGGTTCTTCAAAACAATTCTAACCACCTACCAAACTACACGGGATAATAAACCCCCACAAAAATTCAGATCTTCACAATAAGAATCTCAAATATCCAATGTAAATTACATTTCATCCTAACCTTCAGTTCGGCTAGTGTCCTAAAATTGTGCAAATGGTGTCTAGGCAATCTCAGACATTACCCCTACTACTTTCATTTGTGTGGACTCACTCTTAAAGTTGCTACAGTATCAAATGTATCCGCTGTAAAAACTACTCTTGGGGCTTTTGGTGTCCTTCGCAACCGCTGATACTAGCAGTCAGTTTTAGAACTAATGAAACCCTACCTTTATATCCAAACTGGCTCCAGCAATGCCTTTACTCTGTCACCAGTATATCGTCCCTTTACTCGTGTCATGTTAATAATTTGAAACAACTATTTAGATCTGACGCGTGCTTACAATCACAGCTCCTTACACGCACCTGTTCACCGCCAAAACAAATTACCACAGATACTACATACCACAGGTTGATACATCCTACAGATTATGTATGCTCTGCGTGCAGATTGAAACCTCCGTGGAAACGCAACAGCGCCGCAAGCTCCGTTATCCTTCTTAACAGTGCTCATAGGTTCTTAAGTAGCCGTGGTGGCTCAGTGGCCATGCGTACATTCCCCTGGTGGTAACTTCTGGAACTATGTAGACATCGGTCACTCTGCCTCCTACCGTAATATACTCTCTCCGCCACCGCATAACCGACCAGTTCATAACGTCACTAAAAAACAGAACACTTCGAAATTATTAAAAACTAAATACACTTATTAGGCAATATAGCTTATATTTCACATTATATCACCCCCGACATATTTCTGTTCTGATCAAAATATGTTGTGCAATAATAAGTTATATTTATTGCCTAATATGTGTATTTGGTTGGTTTGTAAAAAATATGGTAGTGTTAAAAAGCATAAAAAATGCAGAATATCAAGATTCAAAATTATAGAATAGAGACAGGGCCAAGAAATGTTTTCCCTTCTCCAAAACCTCCAAACCAGCTCTGTGGTCCACCCATTTGCCTGTAAATGGGCATCGGTGGTTATTTTCCGGAAGTAAAGCAGCCGGTGCATGAATTTGACCATTCAGCTCCACCTAGTACCGAGGTTAAGAATGAGTGTAGCTATACCTTTGCTCTTCGTTTTATACCTTCATGGCATTGACAACGACTTTACATTAAAAAAAAAAAACAGCAGAAAACTCAAAATGCAATGTACCTATATTATGTCAGAATTTAACTTAAATTTCATTTAATTAACAGGTATGTCTCATTGTATGCTAGGGTTATATTCCCGAAAAAGTCCCACAAATTAAAATCAAGCAAATCAAATGTAAAATTCCCATTTAGCACAGTGTATTTCCTTGGGGTTAGGGCACTGACCTCATCCTATATAGTGCACGATTATATAATTAGTTGACACGCAGATCTCTAGAGTATATATCTGTACTGTACACACAGCATACATACATTTCTACACAGTATACATACATTTCTATACAATATCTTCATTTATTTCTAATGCAATAAAAGTGTAAGAGACCCACATCTTCAGGTGATAGTACTGTCAATTCCAATTGAACTGTGGTAGTCTTCCGACAGCAAACAACACTCCCTTTCTCGGAGTGTTGGCATTTAATGTTACCTAAACTCTTTAACATGGAATATGTCAAAAATACATTCACGTTTTTCAAGTCGGCTTAGAACCTTAATTGCTCTTCAATACTGATTGCCTTTCACCAATTTTTTTTCCTTGGAATGCACTAAGTAATGTAGATTTATGTTTCCCACTTATGTTGGTAAGAAAAGCCAATGCTACAGCTCATTTAATTTCTCATTAAATGAGCTGGTAATTATATCACCAACATAATCACTTCACACACGTGAATGATAGCTTGCAATGACAGTGATGTCACTTTCTGCTAGCCTCCTACAGAAGATAAGTCTGGCCATAGATCATCTATGCCAAATCACATTAAACTGAAAATTATCATGTAAATTCAAATAGTGGTGTAAATTTTAAAGTTGTGTTGAAGAGAAATCGTGCAAAAATAGTGTAAAAAAAAAAATGCCTGCAAATGAACTGCAGTTTTATGTTCATAAAATCCGAGAGTATGAAATGAAACTGTAACCTTAGTGTTGTAAAATTCATTGCTGCTGTTGAGTTTGCACATTTGTCACGCACCTTGAAAGCAAAACTTAAAACAGAATTGTGCTGGTAACCCGCATACATCAAAGGTATGAAATTCATAAGGTGTAACAGGTCTGAAGCAGGTTGGAACATATTATACTTACATAACCATTTTTATTATCATATATTGCTCTTAACAAACATTAATTGCCTATGGTCACATTAGTGAACCCAGTTTTGTAACAAAACACGTCCATTGTTTCAACATGTCTACTATTTCAGAGTATCTAAAATATCCACCCCCTTACCTCTAAATAAATTACAGATATTACAATTTGTATATATATATATATACATAAAAATGTTGGCCTGGGATATGCTGTTCCGCACAGTCAGTATAAAAATATTGACACTTGACAACCACTTATTAAAGACAAATTCAGAGTATTGTAGTACCATAAATAGAAATATGTGAAAAAAATGGCACAATCTAATATCTGGAGCAAAAGGAAGAGTAATAGATAACACGGCAGTTGAGTTTAGCTGGACCATCCAATGGTGATGTCCTACACATAATAGAAATTTCTGCATCCATTATTCAACAAACATTTAAGCTGAATATATTATTTTATTTTCCTTCCAAATGTGATCACTCAATATTACTTAAAAGATAGTAGCACAATGGAGTCTCTTGTGAAGTTGATGGCTGTACTCCAAAGCTTATGGCTCTCATGTGGTCCATCATCAACACCATCACGAACATCTTGGTGCCTTCACAAAGCATAGCCAACATACAAAATTTGTTGCCAACAGCTTGATTCCTGACCATGTTTTCCAATGGTGTAAGGCTTCTTCTTCCACTACTCTGCTCCAGGCATGTCTCAGTCAACCTCTTCTTTTACTTCCTTGGGGATTCTAGTCTAAAGCAGTCATCTTTATCACTTCCCGAGGTTTCCAACGTACGAGTCCAATTCTCTGCCACTACCTCTCTTTCATTCACGCAACTATTTGCAATTGGTTTGTGGTATTCCTTAGTTCTTCCTCTCTTCCACCCCCCCCCCCC
>Ga0123352_10011167_pt1 | contig 14143 bp, 10 predicted proteins | sample TergutLab28metaG_FD_89700 | JGI IMG/M metagenome (GOLD analysis project Ga0123352, IMG submission 89700) | Labiotermes labralis P1 segment gut microbial communities from Petit-Saut dam, French Guiana - Lab288 P1 | ecosystem: Host-associated > Arthropoda: Insects > Digestive system > Gut ...
ACACACACACACACAAACACACACACACCACACACACACACACCACACACACACACCACACACACACACCACACACACACACACACACATGCGCGCGCGCGCACACATAAGGATTGCACCCACAAAATACAAACTTCCAGATTTCATCGAATGTATGTACAGCCAACAACTTAACAACATTCTATGTACTGCAAATATTATAACAACTTGACACATTTTACAACACTTTAAAGATTATAATCTATCGATTATCTACAACAACCACCTATGTAAACATTTTAACTTATTAATTTAATTGATTTTGTATCTCTACTGATACTGTAACTTTAGCGTATATGAGAAAAGATTCCCTGTACATCATGTACGTAAATGCATCGATACATGTAGGACTAATTTACGACATAGACTTTATTGTTAATATATTGCACATTTGTTCGTATCAATAATAAATTATACAAAATAAGCGGTACATATATAAAGATAGATACATTGAGTTTCAGACAACCACAGTTCAAAAAACTGTAGTTGCTTGAAATTCAACGTAAGCATTTGGCCTCTTCGTTGTTGAATAAATGTTTATACGGAGGCCGGCCTCGATAATTCTAAGAGGTCAAGAACGTGCCAGCTGCTGTATTAGTTGTGTATTTCGTTTTCACAGCTCATTTGTTATTGATGGCGCTATTCGTGGCCATGGGTCATGCTGCAGGCCGGCAAGGGCAACTACAAGGCGGTGAAAACTGGCTTAATTTTTGCGATTCATTATCTTAAATATGTCGAATGTGACTTGCCCGCTGTAACGCGTTCTATTAGTTACCTTGTTTCAGAATTAACAACATAGGGCATGACATTACAGGTGTGTAACTTGGCTTGTGAACAAACTTAATGTTTTGTAACTGGCAATATGTTAAGACAAGTAAAAGAGTCGAATATGGCTGAGATAAAAAGATTTCATGAATCATTGATGGGGTTACTTTTCATGAAGAGTATCAAATGAAAGAAGAGCAGAACTGCTATGAACAGAGAATGTGTTATAAATAGAAAATAAGTGTCATCTAATTTGGAAGTAATCTGTAAATTTGATTAAAATATAGTATATTGTAAAGTTAGCTTAATTACACAGTTCCAAATAAGAGGGGTTTATTAGAAGACCGAAAATTAGATAGCACAAATAGTGTTAACATTTATGGAATGTTTGTGTAACATCTGGTGCTATAATTTGAAGAAACGTAAAAACTTAAGATATAGGCAGTACTTTCTTGCCTTGGTGTTGTTTACCATTTGTACATGTTGTATTTTAAGAAGTCTTGTGTGTATTGTTGTTAGTTGTCTTGTGTGTAATGTTGTAGTAGTCTTGTGTGTATTGTTGTTAGTTGTCTTGTGTGTATTGTTGTAGTTGTCTTGTGTGTATTGTTGTAGTTGTCTTGTGTGTATTGTTGTAGTAGTCTTGTGTGTATTGTTGTTAGTTGTCTTGTGTGTATTATTTTAGTTGTTTTGTGTGTATTGTTGTAGTTGTCTTATGTGTATGGTTGTTAGTTGTCTTGTGTGTATTGTTGTAGTTGTCTTGTGTGTATTGTTGTATTTATCTTGTGTGTATTGTTGTTAGTTGCCTACACTATTCTATCTATTCTATTCTATTCTATTCTGTTCTATTCTATTCTACTCTATTCTGTTCTATTCTTCTATTCTCTTCTTCTTATATTCTATTCTAATCCATTCTTCTATTCTTTTCTCTTCTTCTATTCTATTCTATTCTTCTATCCTATTCTATTCTCTTCTTCTATTCTATTCTACTCTTCTATTCTATTCTTCTATTCTATTCTTTTCTATTCTATTCTATTCTATTCTATTCGTCTATTCTATTCTCTTCTTCTATTCTATTCTATTCTTCTATTCTATTCTATTCTATTCTTCTATTCTATTCTATTCTTCTATTTTATTCCATTCTTTTATTCTATTCTATTCTTCTATTCTATTCAATTCTTCTATTCTATTCTCTTCTTCTATCCTATTCTATTCTTCTATCCTATTCTATTCTTCTATTCTATTCTTTTCTACTCTTCTCTTCTATTCTATTCTCTTCTTCTATCCTATTCTATTCTTCTATCCTATTGTATTCTTCTATTCTATTCTATTCTACTCTTCTCTTCTATTCTATTCTCTTCTTCTATTCTATTCTTCGATTCTATTCGTCAATTCTATTCTCTTCTTCTATTATATTATATTCTATTCTATTCCTCTATTCTATTCTATTCTATTCCAGTGTATAATGTTGGATCTGTGGTGGGTTACACTGTGGAAACTATGACTACAGATGGGAACTGTTACAGTTTCGTCCTTTCAGATTTTTCAGCGGTCTTAAACCTAACCTCACGTACAAGAATGTAGTTACCAACGTGGCATTCAGTGGACGTTGTCACCGGAAATGTAAGTCCGCTCGTAATTGCTACTCAACTTGCAACATTTTGTCGTGTCAAGTATTCAAGTTTGACCTGTAATTTTGTTTACTCTACACAAATATGAATGTTTTCTAAAACCCCGTTCAATTACAGAAAAGAATATCGTAAAGAAATCAGCAGCAGAACAGTACAAAACAATAGCAGAGAGCATATATCGGGGGTGTCCAACTTTTTTTTTGACAAACAGCCACAACCTTTATGGTGGGCTGGTTCGCGGGCCGCAGTACACAACCTGGTGGGCCGCGGGTTCGACACTTATAACATAGGTGACGAAGGACAAGCAACGTGTCACATACGAATATACATACTAGTATAATGTATTATATACCGTCAATACACAACAATATATCAGTACAGTGATATAAAATATATAGTCAGGTTACATTACGGCGGCATGTTTCGACCGTAAACGGTCATCATCAGGCCAATAGAGAACATTTTTTAAGGTACAATAAAGTAGCACTCAGTGGGATCCCATTTCGTTTACAGTAGAAGTGCTTGAGTACTTACTTTATTGTACCTTAAAAAATGTTCTCTATTGGCCTGATGGTGACCGTTTACGGTCGAAACATGTTGCCGTAATGTAACGTGACTATATATTTTATATCACTGTACTGATATATTGTTGTGTATTGACGGTATATAAATATATTTACTAATTTGCTACTACACAACGGGATGGCCTCTGTGGAATATACATACGCTGACACAAGTGTTTATAAACAGCGACTGGCCATCTTAAATTTATTTATTTAAATTTTGGCAGTGGATGTGTACGTTTTCTAAACAAGTATTTCTGAAGAAGGCCCTCTACAATGATCGAAACATCATCATGATCATCGTGTAGTCTGTCTTAAGAGGGGTTTATAACTTCTTACGAACCGAGTTCTGCAGAGGGTGCGATCTAGTGTTTCACTATCCAGTACTCTCGCGTTGCCTTGAGGTCATACAATAGCTGCTTAACTCTTCTTCTTCGTCCTTCCGTCACTCGTATTCTACTTTTCCTTCAATAACTGTTTTATAAAGCAGTACCTATGCTGAATGCGACCGTATTGGAGAGGGAATAAACAAGTCTTAATATTGGGGTGTATGTTGTTAATTGTTTATTATTTCTTTGAATGTTTTAGTATTACGAAGTACTTCATATGCAATCAAAAGCATAGAAACCACTGTTTAAGGAATCTTTATGTGAAACGTCCCCGTTGGTGTAACACTCACAATATCTATCAGTATTTTCAGTCACAATCAGCACACACTTTGCGAACAATTTTATCACGTGGCAACTAGTTTCGACCCTGAACTCAGGTCATTCACGGTCTGATGACGACCCCAGTTAGGGTCGAAACTAGCTGCCACGTAATAAAATTGTTCGCAAAGTGTGTGTTGATTGTGACTGAAAATATTGATAGATATTGTGAGTGTTCTGAAAACCAACACCCAATTGTCTACATTTCTATTCCAGCTGGGTGTTGGTTTTCAAAATACTGTATTTGTTGTTTGACTGCAGTTGGTCCTTTTGATTTAGTCAATTGAGGGGGTTTCAAGGAAAAATGTGCCACACTTAAATAGTGACATGACTCAGTGAAATATGAAGTTATCATGCTGGTGTCCTCCAAGATTCTGACACCGTGTAGTTTGGTAGGTGAAATTACGCTGATGATGGAAAAAGCTGGACTCTCTGAGACTTCTGTAAACTTTTGTCAAACTGCACGGCGTCACATTCCGCAAGAGTCTACAGCTGGATTTAGTAATACTGTTTACTTATGAACGTACCACCCTGTACTGTCACACGCAACTGTACTCCAGTCCTACGCCTCATTCCTACGCTACATTCCGTCTTGAGCCATTCGGTCTATTAGCTAACTTTTGCCTGCCCCTGCACAGTATGTTATATTGAACTGTGCCTGTTTTGGTAATCGGCAGAGTCATTCAACCAACGGCATCCTGCCTGCAGGAGAAAGCATGAACCTCTGACATTCGGAGTGGCTGTTCCGGAAACATGGAGCTTGACCCGCTCAAACAAGTATGTAACAAACTCTTTCGGTCTCCCCCACTTCTTCGTTTCTCCGTTTTCGTGTTGATCATTTCAGGCGCCCATCGAATGTCGCGGCGAAGCAATTTGAGCTCCTTGAGTCACGTTCTCGACATACGGATTTCGAATCTTGGCTCGGACTTCTTGTGCAATTCCTTCCTCCATGACGTAACATTGTGTGACGTGACAGAAATTGGCCAGTTGTACTGAGGAACATGATCTACCCATCTTGAAAATATCCCTTCTTTTCTGAACATAGAAAGGCATGTTCCGCCCAAAACATCTGTAACTTTCTAACCGGCTACTTGTGTTCATACTCCTTAACACTGCCGGCCTCTCACCGCTAAGAGCTGAGTTTGATCCCAAGAAAGTTCGTGAGAGATGTGTGGTGTACAAAGTGGCAGTGGGACAGGTTTCTGTCCGTGCCTGTTGGTTGTCTCCTGTCAGTATCACTCCGCCAATGCTCTGTGCCCATTAATTTGTTCATCACACAGCTATATAATCTAAACATTTGGCAGCGTCGTTAAATAACCTACCTAAGTAAAACATACATCATAGCCACCTCCTAGAAAATCTCAAATCCACACGTATTTGCTGCAGTTCTTTCAGGTCCTCTAAGCCAGATACTTTAAATTGTATCTAGACTGCTTCCTTCCATTTACTCGCCAGTGTCGCACTTCGGAATTTGTTACAATTTTATGAGTCTTCTTTGCATGTCGAAAAATATTTGTAACTGACAATTTTCTTTTGTGTTTGTTGAACTGGAAGCCGGGATAGCGTAGTCGGTATAGCGACTGTTCTTACACATGGGACACGCGAGGAATTGCGTTCGATTCCTGGACGTGGCAAGAGAATCTACCCTCGTATAAGGAGAAAAAAGGAGATGCAAAAGCACGGTCTAACCACAACTTCATCTATTTTTATTGTTACACCGTGCATGTTGTCGAGTTACTCAATTATTACATCAACCACTGCACATATATAAAATTTATAAAATTTAAACATTAAAACATTAAAAACGCTCCGACATGTTTCGGTCCTAAGATCATCATCAGGGAGCTATATATTCCTTGCTAAAGTCACACTAGAAATAGTCACAAATTAATTTCGTTGTACCAGTTGGGTATTGTGGCAGCATGCTGTGTTGTGTAATGTTATGTTGCGAAGAGTGCCCTGCTATGGATGTGCATTCAGTGCTTCGTTGCGTGATACTCTATAGCTCCCTGATGATGGTCTTAGGACCTAAATATGTCGGAGCGTTTTTAATGTTTTAATGTGTAAATTTTATAAATGTGCAGTGGTTGGTGTAATAATTGAGTAACACAACTTCATCTGTTTGCAAATCATCTATATGTTACGGCTCTATATATAGCCATCATGAGGCTTAATGATGGCTATATATAACCGAAACATGTAGCTGAATTGCGAACAGATAAATTTGTTTTTAGACTTTGATTTTACATCTCTTGTTCCTGCTTATACGTGTATAGTTAAAATACAACGGGAATGCATAGTCTAAAAAGACTCTGCCCGTATGGAGGTTACGAATTGGGCCCCCGGACATACATTGACCTTCCGGTGAAGATTGTGGAGCCGCTAACACAGCATAAATGGAGCTCAAAATTTCTCAATATATTCTTTTTACAGTTTAACATTTTACAAGATGATGTAGTGTGTTTAAATTGAAATCGTGATGTGCGTCAGGCTTGACACATCGGAGCATTCGATGGCAATGCTTATGTTAACATAAAGACTCCCTGATTATGGCACCTCGGGAGTGCCGAAACATGTAACAAGGGAAACTCTGTATCGATTGTGTCTACTCCTCAGTGCATGAAAATGTGTTTCGTTATGTCGACTTTATTTGTGGTAGTCTGATTTGAAATTTTCTTAACGAAATTTTTGTCTTAACTGCAGTTGGTTGTAAGTTGGACGGTCGCAATTCTGGGAGTTGCTGTACTTTCATTGTGATGATGTTCAGTAATTAGTATTTAAGCTTACAGCACTTGCTTTTCCTAAGAATAAAAAGAAATAAAACCACCATATGCCTGCAAGTGGCATCTTTATGCAGGATATCCATCGAGATTGGCATACACAGCCTCAAGAAGTCGACAGTTGTGTCCCACTCTTGCACGTAGTCGATGATGTTGCCTCGCCGCACGCTGGAAGCCTAGGGATAGCAAACCAGTTCATTGCGCAGTCGGCTGTGTGTGTTTGCTGCGTCTTTTTTTGCGTCCTCAGGTATGGGCGGAGTTGGGGCTCGAAAGCTCCCGATCGGCAGGTATAAGAACGTGATACTGTGAAGATCTGCTCCACTTCACGTCACGTTCCCCGTACATTCGGCAAGTGCACGAATGAAATGATGACCGCAGCTTCCGTGTCGGTCGATCGTGGTTCAGCTGTTTTAACTGTTCTAAGGCAGCCCAGAGGTTAACGTATGCATAACCAGGTTCAATATTCAAATGTTCTACGTCCTGCCCACACACTTATGTGTTCGTTAGGTATATGATAACAAACTGCGTTAATTCTCTATGCAGCATTAACTAAATTGTTGTATAATCGAGAGGGCATGTTTACTGCACGGTGGGAGCTGAAAATATGTGTATTGGAGGTTAATCTTAGACAATTGAAGAATTAAAAACCAACTAGTTGTCACTTATTTTCTTGTACTTATTATAGGTTCAACATGTTTCGGACAGTACTATTCCCATTATCAGGAGCTCGCGACTATGATGTTGATTACCACAATGGTCGTTTCGTTCTTGTTTTGCCGCATGTTGGAGGTTAGGTGCGGTTAAGCTGCAGTAGTGTCCGGGCTGCAGACCGGACACTACTGCAGCCTAACTACACCTAACCTCCAACCTACAGCAAACCAAGAACGAAACGACCAACGTGGTAATCAACATCATAGTCGCGAGCTCCTAATAATGGGAATAGCAGTGCCCGAAACATGTTGAACCTCTAAGAAGTACAATAAAATAATAAGTGGCATCTAGTTGGTTTTTTATTCTTCAGTTATCACAATGATGCACGGTCCAATAAATAACAGTTAATCTTAGACTTTAGAGGGTTGGCGCATTCTGTACGAATACAAGAAATGGAGCCCATATAGCTAGTTAAGATCATGAGGCAGAGTCATTCTGTAAAAACAGATATTTGTACATCTAGACAAGAAATCTAAAACTTTTTTTTGAACCCAGAGGTTTATTTTCATATTCAAAACGCCCGCCACTTCTCCCTATCCTGACCGTATGAATCAAGTCCACAAACTGTCATACGATTTCTTTAAGATCCAATCCATTTTTGCCTAGGTCTTCCAAGTTGTCCCTTTCTTACTGATTTTCCTTCCAGAGCCCTGTTTGCATTTCTGTGATCCCCATGCGTCCCAAATTTTCCCCACCCCCGCCATCATCGCATCCTCTGTAATATGAACACTCTACTAACATTTGGCGAGACATGAAAACCATTACGTTTTACATTATGCGATTTTCTTCAGTCTCAAGTTATTTCTGTCCGTTCATGATCAACTGGAGGGCCAGAATTGTGTAACAGGTATAGTCCCTAGACGTGGGGATGGACGATCTTGTTTCAATTCCCGACAGGGGCAAAATATTTTGCTCTTTGGTACAATATGATGACTATTTCTCTAGCGCCTCTAGCCCCCCATACAAAGCTTGCCGGGTAAAGCGGCCGAAGCGTGAAGGTGACCACACGTCTCCCTCATGTGCCGAGGTTAAGACTCGTAATTAACTCCAAGAAAAGGAAATTTTCAAGGGAGACATGAACGTCAAAGGAGTGGTACCTTTGTAATTGACCAATTACTCCTTGAAGTCCTCATGCTTGCTGTTTGTACGTGCCACCACGTCTCACATTAAAATTTCTACTTTCTCCCCACACAGTGTATTGATGTGCTTCATATGGATCTCAAAACAAACAGCGTGTATTTCTCTAAACGACATTAACTTATCGATTTTTATAACCGAGTTGTAACGTGTTTACTGCGCGGTACGAATTGATTCTTTAATTTTTTTTCTCCAATGCCACCACATGTCCTTGTGGACTTCGCGGTCCTCCCTCCTGGACATGGCAGGAGTGTAACAGACCATCAGGCGCAGTTACGTTGTCCCGATGTTGTGAGTGGTGATATAGGAGGATGTAATGCCAGGAAGGCTCTTGAACCTAATTCTACCAAACTACTCGGACCCTGGTCACCGCGGGAATCCTCCCCTTCAGGGAAAATTCCCACGGTAGAGCCGGGAATCGAACCCGGTACCTTATGTTTAGTAGTCAGAGACTCTGACCGCCAGATCACGAGGCTGATCTCTTTAAATATAATTCAGGTTAAACTCTGTCTTTAAAAGCATAACAGAACCTACAGAGACGTTAAATGCTTAGAGATTTCAACGCTGGGTTAAGCCACAAACTCAGTTATACAGTCCAACAGGGAGCTTCATTATAGTTACTTAATTCGTAAAAATTGCACTGAGCTGTAATTAGGCCATGAAACTTCGCTTCAGTTACATTTCACCTACTTCTTATAACAAAATATTTCCTATCCTGAAGACTTGAAAAACCGTACAGCTTGCCGGGTAGATATTCAAGTAGCAATGATTAGGATCGCCCCTAATGTTTATTTACTCTCATAAATATATTCAGTATGTGTCACTCCGACATATATCACGTGAGAAGTCAGTTACTAATAAGGTAAAATGTGATATATACAGATGTTTCTTCCAGAATTGGAGTAATTTTAGGACACTTTACAGGTTTTTTCTTACAATTTGTACAAGAGTATTGCATTCACTCTACAGTTGTCTCCTGTTCCAGTTAAATGACACTAAATATGCAACATGTTTGTAGCAAATACAAGGAACTGTATGCTTGTTTAGGTGTTCAGTGTCGATAAATAGTAATACCAGACATCAAGCATAATCGTGGAATGCTGTCTGCCGTAAACTATTGAATGTTTCACCCTTTTGTGACGGAATGATTTTTTATCGCTTTGTGTCTGATTTACGCCTCCTATTTTGTCCCCTTTTATTAACCGACACGTGATATATAGGTACCACGAGACTGGAGGTCACGTGTCGGCAAGTGGACTCTCTGCAGTCCAAAAAACAAGTTACAAAGCAGATAGCCTTGATTAAATACACGCTGGTAAAGGAATGCAGTGAAGCCTGTACTGTGTGGTGAATGTGCCCAGTCGTAAGAGACGCCTTTACGTGTTTCGTGGTACGATTTGTTTACAGTTAGTCGGCTGCGGTGCGAGGTATGGCGAGCTGTTCAAACCATCTGCGGGACAGGCGCCTAATTTGGAATGTTTAGAGCCCAAAGTAAATTACGGTCCGCCATATAAGACTTCAGGCAGCCAGGATAGTTCAGTCGGTACAGTGACTAGGCTACGAGCTGCTCGGTCCGATATTCGAATCCCTATAGGAACAAGAGATGAAGAGCAGATTGGAGTCAGGGAATGTTTGCCATTCGGTGCAGAATCCTTTGTCTTCCTGTTTGCTATCCAAAAATATGAAAATTAAGATATACAGAATTATAATTTTGTCTGTTGTTTTGTATGGGTGAGAAATTTGGTCGCTGACATTAAGGCAGGAACGTAGGTTGAGGGTGTTTGTGAATAGGGTGTTAAGGAGAATGTATGGGTCTAAGAGGGACGAGGTAACAGGAGAGTGGAGAAAACTACATAATGAGTAGCTTAATGATCTGTACTTCTCACCTAATATTATTCGGGTGATAAAATCGAGAAGAATGAGATGGGCGGGGCATGTAGCACGTATTTGGGACAGGAGAGGCGTATACAGGTTTTTGGTGGCGAAACCTGAGGGAAAGAGGCAACTTGGGAAACCCAGGTATAGATGGGAGGACAATATTTAGATGGGTCTTCAGGAAATGGGATTTGTGAGTATGGACTGAATCGAGCTGGCTCAGGATAGGGACAGGTGGCGGGCACTTTTGTGACTGCGGTAATGAACCTTCGGGCTCCATAAAACGCGGGGAATTTCTTGACTAGCTGAAAACCGGTTAGCTTCTTAGGAAGGACTCTGCTCCATGGAGTCAGTCAGTCAATCAGTCATAAGAGCAAGAAATTTTTCTCTTCTCCAAAACGCACAGGCCGGTCCTGGGGCTTCACCCAGCCTCCCATTCGAAGGATGCCGGGGATTTTATTCTTCCGAGGGTAAAGCAGCAGGACTTTAAATTGAGCACTTATTTCTATTTAATGCCGAGTTCAGGAATGAGTGGAGCTATAGCTGTTCTCCCCCTATATGCCTTCATGGCGTGGACAGAGAAATATTCACCTTAACGACGACTGAAAGCAATAAAACCTTGACGGCGACTGCCAGCGTCATTTCGCAGAATATCTGGCAAGTCAAACATCGTCTTTATCTTAGCAATTAACCAACTTGATGCACAAAATTTTTGTTTTACAATAAATTTTATTTCATGCCTCTACATGTTTCCAGCACCATATGCTTATCATCAGGAAGTCAAAATTGTATTTTACAGCCTCTGGTATCATCACATTTATAGGTGGCCGTCCGGTGCACAGGTTGAGAGAATACTCTCTCAAACTCCGCACGGGACGGCCACCTACAGTTGTGATGATACCAGATGCTGTAAAATACAATTTTGACCCCCTGATGATAAGCATATGGTGCTCGAAACATGTAGAGGCATGAAATAAAATTTGTTGTAAAACTAATATTTTGTGCATGAATTTGGTTCATTACTAAGATAAATATACTGAGATGCGCGATCAGCAAAACATTAAAAAAAATCGTCTTTATTGCTATCATCGTAGAAATATATGACAACGAATATTAATTGTGTTGTGTGACTGTGTTGCTATTGCGAAAAAATGATATGTAGGTCGAAATGGAGATCACAGTGAATGTGAAGGTTGTGTATTGGGCCCGCTTTGTGCACTGAGACAACAAGCAGTGACTTTGTTCTGATTATGGCTGTCGGATCAGGTTGGCGATCAAAACGAAAGGCTGCCGAAGGTTACACTGACGAAGCTAATTAAACGCACACACTTAAAGAAAAAGGAAGACTGTGTGCTGTCGTTGTCGATAACGAAACAAAGTGAACAAGTAATACAGGCGTTCTTTGTTGGCACATAGCCCAAGTTCTGAGACTGCAAGTGTTATGTTCTTTCCGTTCTAGAAAGATAACTGGGGCAAGTTCTACAATCTGGAGAAGAGAGTCTGTTAACAGAACACACATCTTTGTTTGCACAAATCTTTGTTTGATGGCAGGCACATCTTTATTTGATTATTTATTTAATGTAGGTACATCTTTATTTGCGGCGCACACATCTTTATTAGATGGCAGGCCCATTTTTATTTGATAGAAAACATCTCTATTTGATGACAGTCACATCTTTATTTGATAGTACACATCTTTATTGTATGGCAGGCGTATCTTTATTTTATGACGCACACATCTTTATTTGATGGCAAGCACATATTTATTTTATAGTACACATCTTTATTTAATAGGTATGCACATCTTTATTTGGCGGCGCACATCTTTATTTGATGGTAAGCACATCTTTATTTGATAGTACACATTTTTATTTGATGGTAAGCACATCTTAATTTGATAGTACACATCTTTGTGTGATGGCAGGCACATCTTTATTTGTCGGCGCACATCTTTATTTGACAGAACGCACCTTTTATTTGGTAACACACACATCTTTATTTGACAGCACGCACATCCTTATTGGGTAGCACGCACTTTTTTCATTTGGTAGCACCCACATCATTGATGGCACACCTCTTTATTTGATATCACGCACATCTTTATTGGGTAGCACATACATTTTTGTTTGGTAGTACATGACTCATTTATAACTTTCATCCACACGAATTATTCCACACGATGCACCCCGTGGCACTGTGTACATCGGCTACCCACTGATTGAAAGTTTCTCTCCATGCGCGCAATTATTTTAGTTTGCGACAGTATAGAATTGTAATATCGGCAATATTTCATGGTACATGTTTCGACTTACGGTAAGTCGTCTTCAGTTCCTACCTCGCAGTACACACTCCGAAACATTTTCCATTATAAACACCAAACGGCGCTTTTGAATTTGATGTTTGTTGGAACGTGCGTCATTGTGATAACTGAAGAATAAAAACCAACTAGATGTCACTTATTATTTTATTGTACTTCTTATAGACTCAAAGTGTTTCCGCGCCGCACACACGACGTACGCAGCGGCTCTCAAGACCACCAACCATCCAAAAATTCTATGCAGAAAACCATATGCTGCAACTCAACATCTAATGCTTCTGATGATGGGCGTGTGTACCCGAAACATGTCGATCTAAGAATAAATCAATAAAATTACCTTACTTCATCAAGTTGCCATTTCACATTATTTAAATATTTGGAGTATTCGACAGAGAAGATACTGATTACCGATTTTAAAAAAAAAAAGTTGTCCTGGTGTCAACAACAATTCTTATCACGTTTCTAGATCTGCCACATTTAAAAAGGGAGGTAAACGGTGGGTGGGTTCGACGCATTTCCTTACACATCTATACCTCTGACACGCCACTACAGTACAGCGCTTTCGAAACCCATTACTCTTGTGGGACTGTGTGTTATGGTCTTTAAATTAGAGACCTCAGTGTGTAGGCTAACAGAGGCCATTTTCTCGGGGGTAAAGCGGCCGGATCGTGAAACTGACCTCTTTATGTAGTGATCCCGTTACAGACCCGGTGTGGCCCAGAGGGTTGGTAGAGGTATAGTTCTACTCTTCTATGACCGCGGCACTAGAAGGGGGTGAGTGGTCAGCAGCACGCCCCGGCCGCACTTTACCCCCGGGAAAGACCCTGTACCAATTTTACAGGAGGCTGGGTGGGTCCCAGGGCCGTTCTGGACGGGTGGAAAATCTAGTTCCCACCGGCATTCGATCCCGGACCGTCCAGCCCGTAGTCAGTCGCTATACCGACTGAGTTACCAGGCCCACCCTCTTCATGTAGTAGCGAATGCAATGAGTGACGCAATGTTTGCACCCCCCCCCTGTATGTTTTCGTGGTTTACACAGGACAGACTTGCTTTCGCCTTCGTAATTGGAGTCACTCCGAGACGCCAGACTATGGTTCAGGGGTCCTCGACCTTTAAATTTATCAAAAAAAGAAATCATGCTTTTTGAGCCACGTGTTACAAAAGATTTACATCTCAGAAGGAATAAACAGGCAGTAGAGCACTCAAATGATGACTTATATAGAGTAATGTATATTGGTAAAGGTAAAGGTAAAACAGTCCCATTACAGGTCCAGAGGATTCCAGGAAGTTAAGGTTCCCAGATTTCGTGACAATGGCACAGGATGGTGGTAGGTTGTCAGCCTTACGCACCAGCCGCCTTTACCCCCAAGAAATACTCCTGGTACTCATTTCTGTTAGAGTTTGAGTCGACCACAGGGCCATAGTGCGATCGGAAGAATTTTACGTCAATGAAAAATCCACTGACACCAGCTGGGATCAAACCAGCGACCTTCCGATTTGTAGCACAGCACCTTAGCCACTGTGCCACCGCAGTCCCCCAACATACAGTTTAACCACTGTGCTACCGCGGTCCCCCAACATATATTGTAACCACTGTGCTACCGCGGTCCCCCAATATATA
>Ga0123352_10011169_pt1 | contig 14142 bp, 11 predicted proteins | sample TergutLab28metaG_FD_89700 | JGI IMG/M metagenome (GOLD analysis project Ga0123352, IMG submission 89700) | Labiotermes labralis P1 segment gut microbial communities from Petit-Saut dam, French Guiana - Lab288 P1 | ecosystem: Host-associated > Arthropoda: Insects > Digestive system > Gut ...
CGGTTACACACGGTTACACACGGTTTACAGCACCTTTAATGGTGTTATTACTCTTGAGATTCTGACATGCAAATAATACCACCTTCAGACCATGCAACAGAGCCAATCTCAGAGTCACGTACTGTCCAATAATATACACAGAATGTCACCAATCAGCAGAATTTGATGACCACATTCGGCTGTGTAACCAACTGTGTGATGTACTGCACCAATGTAGAAAAGTAAAATCACTATTACAACTTATCAAACCAGTATCTTGTTTATCAGACATTCATTGCACTACAATGTGTGTTCTGATCTATACAGGAGATGGTCGAGCACTGAGTGGGGCAGTGGAGAAGAATTTCAATACAGCAGCTGAAACCTTCCAGTATCAGCTGACCACCATGTTCAAGAAACGAGAACAGGGAACCTGTGGTGGCAAGTCACTTCAAGTGCAAGTCACAATTTACGACTCCCACACACATTCTTTACAGATGGGATCTAATGAGAGCTACGAGCTGTACATATCTGAACGTCAACCTGCTCAAGTAATGTTCCTCAGTCTTCCTACAGCGTACAAGTGTTGCATAGAATTCAGATTTTTTTGTTTTTAGAAAGTATTATGGTCTTCTTCCATTCTGTTCCTTTTATTCTCAGAATGTGTTGAATCCCATGACATTCAGATACCCCCCCCTCTCTCTCTCTCTCTCTCTCTCAACATCTACTTCCTTGCTGCCTGTCTTGCAGTTCTTAGTGTAGTGTACAAATGTCAGGATAGTTTGTCTTACATTATGGATAACAACTAGTAATGGTAGCCTGTAAAATGGGTACTGGGGTCTTTCCAGGGGGTAAAGTGCGGCCGGGGCGTGCTGCTGACCACTCACCCTCTTCTGATGCTGCGGTCATAGAAGTGTAGAGCTATACCTATACCTCTACCCACCCTCTGGGCCACACAGGTCCTGTAATGGGATCACTTTACCTTTTATCTTTACTTTTACTAGTAAAGGTAAAGTAACTGCACAGTGAAGAAATTTACCCTAGAAGAGGTTTCACAAACCATGCACTTCACTTTAAAATTGTTATGGTAATTAAATCAAGAAAAATAAGACAAACAGAACATGCAGAATAAATAGGACAAGAAACAAAATCACACAAAATGGTAGTTGGAGAATTCAAATGGAAAAGTTTACTTGGGAGACCCAGGTGTATATTGGAGGAAAATACTGAAATGGATCCCAGAGAAATTAGTAGTGATTACGGTATGTGAACTAGAATGAAGTGGGTCAGGAACGAATCCAAAGGTGGGTTTTGCAAACAATGTAATGAACTTTTGGGTTCCAACAGAACAGGAATTTTGCAATCAGATGCATAAGATGCAAGAAATTTCCTGTACCATTAGTTGGTAAAATAGTTCATGTTTTTTTTTTTAAACAGATTGATGCTGTCATAACTGCTCCTGAATTTTTTGGAGCCCGTCATGCTTTGGAGACATTAAACCAGCTGATTACTTATGATGATGCAACAGATAGTTTGGTTATCATGCGTGACGCTAATATCACAGACTCACCAGCATTTCCTTTCCGATCCCTTGCTCTCGATACTTCTAGAAACTATTTCTCAGTGGAGTCCATCAAGCGCACTATTGATGGTATGGCAGCCAGTAAACTCAACACATTCCACTGGCACATCACAGACACCCATAGCTTCCCGTTCCAATCACAGACATATCCAAAGATGTCACAGTATGGGGCCTACACACCAAATCAGGTAAGCATAAATAAATTTTTCAAACTGTTGATTTGTATGGATCTGAAATCTGGACTCTTACAAAAAATAACAGGGACTGATGGTGATGGAGAAAAGATTGCTGAGGAGAAACTCTTGACATAACAGATGTGAAATAAGTACAGTATTAAGTGTACTAATGTAATGGATGTCATCATCTTATACAGCTCTGATTTTTATGGCATGGGTATGTGGAAACAAGAAAACCATAGAATTCTGGCAGGAAAACATTTTGGAAAGTGAGAGATGATAACATCTGGGGGCCTACATGTCTTGACTGGGATGAAGTTGATACCAAGCTTTAAAAAAAAACCTTTCATTAGACAAAAGTTATGTACACTGGTATACAGCATTTATGTCTAATAAGAAAGTACTCAAATATAAGTAATTGCAGGAACCATGCCAAAAATACTCACTTAGACCACTTTCAGTTTAACATTCTGGATTCTGTATTTCCAGATATACACACCAGAGGACATCAAGTCAGTGGTTGAATATGCAAGGTCAAGAGGTGTGCGAATAATTCCAGAACTTGATGCACCAGCCCATGTTGGAGAAGGCTGGCAATGGGCTGGGCCTAATGTAGCAATGTGTGTGAATGCTCAACCATGGGGTAACTACTGTGTGGAGCCACCATGTGGTCAGCTTAATCCGACTAATGACACGGTCTATGAGATTCTTGGAGGAATATATCGTGACATGTTGGCTTTGTTTGAACCTGATATATTCCACATGGGTGGAGATGAGGTTAGAAACAGTGCCCATTGTTCTAGGCACTCAAAGTTTTTAACCCTTAACCTGTGTGAAATAAATTATATCTTCCACAACCTAAACTGGATAATATTTAGAAATTGGTCCTGTGTAACATATTCTTCAAATATATTAGGAGAAACCATGAAGTGTGGTTGATGAAGATCACAGTCTTCTTGGGTATCATGCCCTTTTTAAAGGTAATTACTAATAGTATGGAGGAGCTAGATGTCTCCATTTCAATATAGTTCAAGAACTGTAAGTTGCTTGGGAAAAATGGTTCCTCTGCCTAGGGAAGGAGTAGAATAGGTGATAGTTATAATGAGCCAGTGGCAGAAAGGTTGTGGAGATGGCAGAGCCGTGGCCAGAGCCTGCTAGTGGCAAGGAAAGCAGAATGAATCAGTCGGAAAAAAGACAGCCAACTGAAAAGAGCACAGAGAAAGGAGAGTCTGAACAATTCTGGCCCCTTTCTCCAATAAACAAGGAGTCATGCCCCCAAGACTGTAATCTTACCTTGCCAGACAGGCCTACATACTTGATTTATGTACTCTATACTTACATTATGGGTAGAGGTTCCTTCTATAGGAATTAATCAATTTGTAAGATATAAAACTGGTGATTCTTACAGTATGTGCGGCACTAGTCTTAGCATTACAAAGGTTAACACTTTTTAATTAACATATAATTTCATTGTGAGGAACTTTATTAGTTGTACAGGCCACCTGGTTATTGTTTGGATAGTGACACCCCGAAAACTTCAAAGGGTAGGCATGTAGCTAGAATGGTAAAGCCAATAAATGCACATATAATTTTGTCAGAAAAACTTCCTGGATGTAAGATGCAGATGACAGGAAAAGTATAAAATTAATCTTGGTGAAATGGGATGTGAGAATGGGAGGTAGATGAAAGTAATTTGGGATTATGAACAATGACAGCCTTTGGTGTTGGTGGTAATAGACTTTTAGGCTCTGCAGTCAGAGAAAAGGATGGATGGTTAGTTAACAGGTTTTTTTGTGTATTAAATTTCTTTATAATATACTGCAGAAATCTGGTTTTATTTCTTACTGCAGGTGAACTTTGGATGTTGGCGGTCTTCACCAGAGATAGTAGATTGGATGAGAAAACAGGGAATGGGACAGACAGATGTTGACTACCTGCAACTGTGGGACATGTTCCAAAAAAGAGCATATATGAAGGTGGTGGAGGCTAACTTGGACAAGGAGATCCCAGTAGTGCTCTGGACCAGCCATCTTACTGAAAAGGGATCAGTGGACAAGTACCTGGACAAGGACAAATACATCATCCAGATCTGGACAAGTGGAAATGACGAAGTTATTGCAGAACTTGTGAACAAAGGATTTCGTGTCATCTTCTCCAACTATGATGCCTTGTATTTTGATTGTGGGTGAGTTAATGTGAGAAATCCCTAAATTTCATACACAACAGCCTTATTTGAAGCAAGGAGGTAGTTATTCCTTGCTGCAAATGATACACCACCTCCCTTGTCACATCACCACATATGATCTTCCTGTGACCAATATTATTACTATGCTCCAGTCTCCTTCTTGGTGTTCAAGTGGCTGCTTTCCAATACATTCTGCCTCCACTCCCCCACCACCATCACCACAAAAAAAATCTTTAAGAAACATTTTTTTATTTTATCACCATACCACCTTGGTTTCACCACTCAAAAGACACTAGGTGCATATACATCCATAGTACAGTTTAGGTCTCTGTTGGCTAATGCAGGGACCTTCTAAAAAATCCATTACTAGCTCAAATGGTAAACAAATTCCCTACTTATATGGAAATTAAAGTTCAACTCCACATTTACAAAAACACGCAACTCAGCGCCCATGATAAGTGGGTCCCTGTCACCATGGCATGGCGCATTCTCAGGTTGCAGATGGAGGAATGTCCTCCAATATGAAGGGTAGCTGCGAATATATTGAATAAGCAGTCGCGGACAGGCGAAAAGGGGTGGTCCTCCAGCTTTGGGGTTGGGTGAGGTGCTAACAACTCCTCACCATAAAAACATATCTTGTTATGAAAAATTCATAGAATAAGCCTCAGACCTGGCCTGATACTTTGGTACAACCTAAGCAACGAAACAGGTACATAAGATTTGTACTTGGAATGTTAGGAGTCTGTACAGGGCAGGTTCACTTAAGGCAGCAGCCAAGGAATTAGCTAGATATAAATTAGATTTAGTGGGTGTGCAGAAGGTTAGGTGGGACTAAGGGGGCATGGTAAGAGCAGGGGATTATAGCTTTTTCTATGGAAAAGGAAATGAAAATCATCAATTGGGAACAAGATTCTTTGTACACCACAGAATAGTATCAACAGTTAAGAGAGTAGAGTTTGTTAGCAATAGGGTGTCATATATAGTTCTGAGAGGTTGCTGGTGTAATATCATTGTTCTGAATGTGCACGCACCGAGGGAGGAGAAAAGAGATGATTAAAAAGACAGTTTTATGAGGAATTAGAGCAGGTTTTTTTTTATAATTTTCCTAAGCACCATGTGAAAATTCTATTAAGAGATTTTATGCAAAAGTGGGGTGAGAGAATATTTTCAAACCAAAAATTAGAAATGAGAGTCTACATCAAAAAACTATTCTTCTCTCTGGTTCTGGGGCACATCAATCCTCCAATCCCAAGAGTAATGGGGGCTCTATCCATGAGGATAGAACAGTCACAGCACAAAACTGACAACTCATCTCCTTGTGGTGCTGAAATTCAGAATCATTAAGCTCTACCTCCACTCCCCCACATGCTTTCATCGTATGGTATGTAATTAACTAAGACAGCTTCATCTTTACCCTTTACTGAGCTAGCTGAATTGTGATCACATTCCAGTCTCAACAATCAGATTAATATCCTCTATGCTTGTGCCTTCAGAGTATTTGGTTCCCTTGTGGTTCTCAGACCAAAATTCAAAAATTTTGCATGTATTATTTATCTTCCCATTCATGGAACATGTACAGCTCACCTTATTCTTTCTGATTTTATAAACAAAGGCATATTACATGAATAGTACAATATTATATAGCATGGTGGGACATGAAGCTACCCCACAATGTTATGTCACAGGGAACTCCAACTGCATTACACACATTACTTATAATGCATATAGTAAAGTGACATGACATAATGTTCTTGTAGTTTTGGCGGTTGGGTCAACGAAGGCAATAACTGGTGCTCACCATACATTGGCTGGCAGAAAGTGTATATGAACAATCCATACACTCTACTCACAACCTTGGGTGTAAATGTACGCCTTGGAACAACGGCAAGAGGGCTAGTTCTGGGAGCTGAAGCAGCTCTCTGGACAGAGCAGGTTGATGAAAGTTCCCTAGATGGACGCTACTGGCCCCGTGCAGCTGCACTGGCTGAACGTCTTTGGACCAATCCAGATAATGGGTGGCGAGAAGCAGAATACCGTATGCTTGCTCATCGAGAACGCCTGGTACAACGAGGAATTCAGTCAGAAGCCCTGGAACCACAGTGGTGTTACCAGAATGAAGGCTCTTGCCCACAACCAGGTATAGGTTGCATGACACAGCTGGATCTCTGGGGTCCATGAAAACATTCTTCACTCACATTTTAAGAACATGATCAGTTCTTAGTAACTGACTTGTCTCAGAATTTTAAGTATCCACTGTTTAAAAGCTGTTACAAAAATATCAGCTGAAGTAACTGAGCATGGAGAAAAATGGACAGTGTAGGAAAAAAGAAACATATAATACACGATACAGTCTGAGCACACATGTAGATGAATATAACATTGCACACTGCATGTTCTCTTGATGGCTTGTAGAACATATAGGATTTCATTTCCCCATATCCTACAATGCAGGGTTCTTGACTGCTTGACCCATATAATTAAGGTACTACAATCCCTCAAACTGCTCGTAATTATTTGCCAGATGACACAGCATAACATCAAGCAAAACTTAAATCTTCAGCAACATTGCTGTGACAACCTCAAAACACACTAGTAATTTACTCCTGCTCCATGCATAACAGAAAACCAAGAACAGCATGCCATTTCTTTAAGACATCAGAATATTGAAACTTCACTCCATCCAGCATTATATTTTATTACGGCACTTTCAAGATTTATTTGGGCTTTCAGGCCTTCAAAATAACACTTCACCTGACCCATCACATGCAGCAAAAACCACTCATCACCATCTATTGCTGAAGGTTAAGAATGACAGCAGCTGTACCTTCACTCCTGTTTCCTGCTGTGATAATTAGGCACAGAGCTGCTGTACCCTTACCTACACATCAAAACCTTCAAAGTATGTCACAACTCATTCCCCTTCTGTAAGCTAATGTACATACACATATGCTTCAACTTACCAGTCTGAACACACTACAAAAAATGAAAACTGTTTTTGATTACTACCAGCAATATCATTGATTTTTGTGTGATTCTGCCTTACAATAACATTACAATGACCGACTCTTGTACCAGGACCTCAAGATTTAACACATCACTTCTACAGCCCACCAACAGATAAATTTAACCTTCAACCTCATACCCACCACACTTACACCTGCACAATACAAACATAACCCTCTTACAGTCAATCCTTGTGCTGCTGGCTGTAATATAAAAAATTGAATACTGCATGTTGGAGAGATCATGTTAAAAATAAGACACACATTTTGCATGACAGTGCCATCTTGTTATATATATATATATATATACGAATTACAAACCACATAACATCTACCACAAAGTGCAAACAGACTTGAAAACATTCCTCACCAGTTGATCAGTTCAGTAGCAGGTGAATTAACATAGTAACAGTTTGTTGTAATGACTCTATATTATACAATTGCTCATGATGATGCATTATTTTGCAGGTCCTGCAAACTAAGGATGCTGAAACCAACAGGAACAATCTTGAGAAAATGTCTTGTAGAGTTATGGACAATCTTACAAATAAATACTAATTTTTACTATAAAACTATGTATTATTTTTGCCTAAAGTGCAACCCCTGTTTCATAAGAGTGTGAAACTTGGTCTCTGTCACTCATGGAAAAGAAAACAGATTGAGGCTATTTGAGAACTCAGTGATGATGTGCATATAAGGAACTGCAAGACAGGAAAATGGTGGAGTTCAGAGAATCATATGAGGAGCCGCACACTTTGTACACTTCTCATTTAACATCTGAGCGGTTAAATAAGCAAGACAGGCAATGTAAATTGGGTCATGTTCATGCAAATATTGTTGTAGTGGAAAGCGATAATATTACACATTCTGGGTGTGTGTTTGTAGCCTTAGTTATCCAGAAAGCACTGCACATGCGCCATATTGTCATCTGTAGCCTGTTCAGCTCTTCCGTTACAATTTTTGAAGGGGAAAAAAAGTAATTTCACATAAATTGTGTTTTGATTTTCTCTAAAACTTCCATCTGCAACATTTCTCATTCCAAGAAGAACTGAGACATAATCACAATGTACACTGGTCTTCACTTAAAGTACCCACTATGCTTGTCAGATTTTAATTAAACTTGAATTTTCTCAAACGATTTTCAAAAAATACTCAAACATCAAATTTCATGAAAATCCATTCAGTGGGAGCCAAGTTGTTACATGTGGATGGATGGAAAATTGAACACACGTGACGAAGCTGTCACTTTTCGCAATTTGCGAACACACTTAAAAAGGATGAAATGATGATACAGAGAACAATGTGTATAACATTTTTGGGATGGGAAATCTCAAGAGCTCACTAGTCCCAGACTGGAAAATGAAATTAAAATGGATCACATAGGTTAACGTTTTTTAATAACATGAACTGTATTGTGCTGGCTCCAGATGTGGTACAAAGCTAAGCTTTTTAAAAACAATGACAAATACTGAGTACCAAGACAAAAAAGATTTTCCTAATCAGCTCAAACACGATCAAGTCTCCACATAGATCCTAAGCCATGCAGTAATTTCGTTATTGCCTCAGCCACAGCAACTAAAGTTCAAGGTAAATCACAGCATTGCCAGTGTGGGAAATACAGAGCAAGGTAGAGGCTTGCTGCTCAACAAATGGCAGTTATTAGTCTCACACTGCTCAGTTCATTGTGTTAGATGCACTTTTTGTACTAAATGGCCTCTTAACTACCTCATAATATACCACGACTCTGTAAATAGAATGTTATTCTGTAGAACTTGTTTTATGCTGCCTTAGTCTGTAGAATGTGCCTCAGGCTATGCATATCTGGGATCAACAAGCAAACGGCCCAATTTTCAATTTCCATATCCATCACCATAGTAACATTATTATGTATGGTATTTTTGTCACACTAACACAGTATGACAGTATGCACTTTTGTCTCCACACCTCTGCATCTTCTGAGAATGATACATGGACACTATGTACCATTTGTTAATTTGTAACACAGTCCCATGACTACCTTCCGACTGAACACGAATGCCTCCTGCAGTGCTTTCCGGTTCATTGCACCTATTCTTCCTCTCATTTCACTTAATGACAAATACCCTCTGCTGCTGGTACAACATGATTAAATAACCTATCAAGCAACACTGAAATCAACTTCCCCTATCTGAATTATTAACTGAACAAGAAAAGACACGTTCAAGTACAAAGAACATCAATTGGTAATTCTGAACATATGCAGTAATGTAATTAAACTGCAACACTTTACAGGAAATAACTGAGGTGACTTTAGAAACCCCAAAAGAAGTAGACAAAAATATTGTTGTCAAATGTTAGAAACCAGTTTCCAACTTCGATTCTGTGTACCACTTGTCTATATCAGTTGTCAACATGCACTGATGTGGGCTTTCAAAACTCAGTGACTCAGGACGTAACAGTTCCAGTAAAGCAACATAAGTTTTCACGTCATAAAAAGTTCTAAGGAGATTCTTCAGACCTAAGATGGGGGAAGTCAGTAAGGATATGGAGAAAACCAGATAGTGAGAATCTTCAACATATGTACCCTTTACCTACCCAACAGTGATAGGACGATTACAGCAAGGATGATGCGATGGGGAATATATCAAACACTCATCCTGGAAATAAGAAATACTGTATGTGTAGAATTTTAGTTCAAAAACTTTGAGATAAAACACTCTGAAGACCTTGGCATATATGAGGATAATACTGCAAGCAGTTACATACAGAATCATGCCTACTCACCTACTGCACACAATGTCTAGTTCTACACAACTGATTTTGTCACTGTGGAGGTTGCTGTTGCTCTTGTGAAGAATTTATTACTTAAATGCACATTCTGTATATATATCACATCACTAGGACTTCAATTTGCTTCATTATTCTATTCTCAGACACCAACCTATGTTCAATTTAATATAGCCTGCCAACAAATTCAGACTTGTAACAAGATACAGAATGTACATTAAATATGAGCAAAAATGTACCTTGGGCTGTACCACTAGAGACATCTGCTGGTGAACATTATCACTATTTGAAACTGTAAGCAGAAAATATACAGTTAACTGGTCAAAATATTGTTAATTAGAGTAATAATAAAATGTGGGATTTCTGACCTTTCATTTCCCTGTGGTACCTGGCATGTTAGCAACACAGTTACTGCAACCCTATGATGAGAATCTGTGGGAAAGAAAAACATGATGGTAGTTACGGACAATAGTCAGTGGTCCCCTGTATGGGACAAACAGGGCAGACTTTAGGAATGTTATTTTAATAACCCAATACTGTAAGCTAAAAACATTGGAATGGTACAGTAATTTGTGGTACACTAACTGTCAGACAAACTTGATAGACTTTGCATCCCTTGACCTTGTTTACTGGAGATAATTAATCTGTTGTTCATACAACTGATCAAGGTACAGATACTATGCACATAAATCACAAATTTCACTGCTGATGTAAGTAATCAACCATGAAGATATTATACTGGAAATAGAATTTAATGAACCAAGTGTCACTAAGCCCTTCCGGATAGCAAGTAATATTTCAAGGAAAACAGTGTATAAAGGAAAGTAAGAGATGTTAACGCAATGTAATTTACCAAAAAAAATAATAATAATAATAATGGCACAGAAAAAGTTGATAGCTATAAACAACATAAACCCTACCTCATTTGCACCTAGTTGGTTTCTATTGTCTTTCTAAGAAATAATAATACTGTGGATTCTTAAAAAATATGTTGTTGTGATACATCAAAGAACAATGGCCTCTAATTAAACATTTATTACTAGGGAACATGGATATTTGAAACAAATTTTGGGAGAATGGTAGTTCTGTAGAACAATAAATGTACAGGTCACAAGAAAAGCAAGCAGACAAGTTCTGTCAATGATGTGAATTCTGGAAAATCTGAGCAACACATGTTAACACCAACAGTCTGATCAGCACTGCCAGACCAACTAAAGAATAAATGCTAATGGAGTGAGCACCAGCTATGGTACACACAATGAAAAAAGAATTCATGGGCCAACAGAAACATTTTATTCTAATGAACTCAGGAAAACTGTCAACCATTAAACAAAATACATTTAGAAGCAGGATGGTTATGCTGAAAATTGGAGCATGTTTAACTATTGTATGATAATTACGTTACAATTTATAATACAATTACCCTCAATCTTTCATTCAGTTTCAAAGTCTGACATCAAGTGCATGTATAGCAGAAGTTCTTTTAAACTCAAATACACCAAAAATTACATTTACTTCCGAATATTTAGTGCAGACACCTAACACCCCATATCATCAAATTCTGAGCAGTTTTGTGCACAATAAATACAGACAGATGGACATATATTATACTCCGTTATGCACTCAATCACATACTGTGTGCATATAAATACTTACTCCATGGAGCAGAGTCCTTCTTGAGAAGCTAACCGGTTTTCACCTAGTCAATAAATTCCCCACATTTTATGGAACCCGAAGGTTCATTACCAGATTCACAAGTGCTTTCTTTGTAAATGGTTTGTAACAGGATTCTTTTTTAAGGTGAGGATTTGTTAGCACCTTACCCAACCCCCAAGCTGAAGGACCACCCCTTGTCGGATGTCCGTGAATGCTTATTCAATATGTTCGCAGCTACCCTCCATATTGGAGGCCGTTCCTCCAACCGCAAGCTGAGGACATACCATGCCATGGTGACAGTGACCCAATTATCACAGGTGCATTAAATACAATTACCAAATTAGAGAGTAAGTTACTTTACATCCAAGTATCTCTGACTGGATGGCAATGTTTTTAATGCTGGATAATCTAAAAGGAAGCATGGGAAATATATTATAAATAACAGTACAAATTAGTTTAGTCATTTAGTGTATAATTGAACTACTTCTGCCTTATACAATAACACAACTTAGACTGTGAAATAAACATATTAATACAATTTGGCTTCTCAACAAAAATTACAATATGAGATGGCACAGTGTGTATCTCAATACACTCGGTTAAAGGACAAACTGCAACACCTATCCAGCTAATAAATAGCATTACAAAGGTACACACATCACAGTGACAACTCATCTGCCTGTTAGTACATATCCACATACAATCTTGTCATCAGGAAGAGGTGAAATTCTGGGGAGTCAAAATCTCCTGAAAAAGACAACCGTTACGCCTCTACCCAGTCTTTCCCTCTCACCTTTGGTGCATTCGGTGGCAGAAATGAACACAGAAAATTTGTTAATGTAGACAAAAATTCTATTGACTTATTATTTCTTTAACAAAGTTGTACACCAAGAAGATTATATAGCATCAAATAGCAGCATTAGTGATACATTAAATGGAAAGGATGAGGATGCAGTCACAGCCCAATTTGACATACTACCTCAACATATTCTTCGAGTGACTGAGGAAAATAACAACCTTAAGTCAGAGCAGCTAGTCCCTGGTCCAAAATTTGAAACTTAAACCTCCTGAATATCAAGCGCATATACTACCCATTCAATTGCAATATTCAGACGAATACAGGAATCAAACATCTGCATGTATCTTACCAGCATTTTCTTGACTAAATACATATGTTGTCAAAAGTGAGGACAAGTTATGAAAAATAAATTGAAAAGATGTGAAGGTAAGTTGGCTACTTTAAAAGACCTGGACATTGAGAAAAATCACAAAAAAAAATCACATCTTATTACCCACCTTTCAGGCCAGGAACTGAACCCAAGACTAAACGAATACAAAACAATAGTACTAACAAATGAACCACAACATTAATCAGTGTTCTGATCTACCCTACTGTCAGCTGAAGCTCTGAACGGACAGCAGACATCATTTCTACCAGTATCACCATCTTACAGTCGTGAATGACGGGACAGTTACTGAAAATGAACTGGACATAATGTGAAAGGAAAAGCTCATGGTCTAATTTGAGGTATTATCCCAGTGTTTGTCTGCACTGACTGAGAAAACCATAAGATCTACTTAAAACTAGCAAGTCTTTGGACCAAAATTTAGTGGCTGAACTACAGCCACCAGACAGATACCAGTCCACTGTGGGACACAAAAGGGATATGGTACATATATGAATTCTCACAACTTAACATGAAAAGAAGTGGTAACAGCTCCAGCCACCTTAACGTCTAGGGACAGGGCCCTTACTACCCTGAGTCAGAGATTCACTGGGTCTTCATGCTTGTCTCTCATTGTGATGAGAGGAAAATGTCATCCCTTGTGAGTGGTTATTTTAAATGCTGTAGAAACAGCTTAGGTTATATAATATCATAAAATATGTGGGTTGATTATAAATGATAAATTGGAAGGAATTAAATGGCCATGATCCATTTGATTTCAGGGACTGAGACAGTACTACACCCTTCAGTTAGGATAGTGATATCCTGGGCGAGATTTCAGCCATATACTTAAGAAACCAGTCCCATAACTGGCAAAAGACTGCAAACTATATTAAGTTGACAGCTGTCAAACTTCTATGTAATTATGCTCCTTTGGTTTTAACGGACTTCAGTTATCAACACAGCCCACCCAGCCAAACCTTCAATGCATGACATGCATGATCCGCAGCACAGGAGTCATGTAACCATCAGGCATGATTCCTGTACTAAATGTGATTAAAACTGACGAATGAATACACATAAGGTCATAAAACGTACACTCTACCACCATACAAAATCTTTACGATTCTTTGTTTTGGGATATTTATTTAATTATTAATTCTGCTGATACACATATACTGTCCCAAAATTTATAGAAACGTATCTTTCCTTGACAGAAATAATCCCCGAACGCTATGTGTAAAATCTAAATCTGACACTCGACTAACGTGGAAAAGACAAATTTTCTTCAAAAGCTATGTAATTCAGAACACAGAAAAACCATATATATATGTAGGAATTCATTTATTTTCTATTCAAGAAGGTATGAGCTTAAAATATGAGGGGGTGTTGGTAAGTCCTTAGCCCGACCTACTTCCCGATGTCGTAGGACGGAATCGATAGTGTCGTTGAAAAGAGCGGTCTGTTCATATGCCGAATTGCTAGTCTTTTCTTGTTACAGAGGCTGAAAGGAAGCACATCAGATAACGCGCGGGATTTCAATAACATGAAGACGCGAGCTGTCATCAAGTTTTTTTTTTTTTCCCCTGCAAGCCATTCCAAAAGAAACATTAGGGGAACATGCACCATC
>Ga0123352_10011175_pt1 | contig 14137 bp, 7 predicted proteins | sample TergutLab28metaG_FD_89700 | JGI IMG/M metagenome (GOLD analysis project Ga0123352, IMG submission 89700) | Labiotermes labralis P1 segment gut microbial communities from Petit-Saut dam, French Guiana - Lab288 P1 | ecosystem: Host-associated > Arthropoda: Insects > Digestive system > Gut ...
TGGTTGTGGGTGGGGGGGGGGGGGGGGGGGGGGGGGGGGGGGGGGGGGGGGGGGGGGGGGGGGGGGGGGGGGGGGGGGGGGATGCGTAGTTTGCGAACAGGCCGGCGGCAATCATAGGGAATTTTGTTGCGCAAATGATTATGTGGTTGGCAAGTGGCCATACTGTGATGCAGCGTACATCATATACTGTGAACGTCTAGTGTTTCGTGTCTGCTCGGATACCGACTGTCCCGATCAAAGTTCCGTGGTTGTTTTCAGTTCTTCCCAACAAACACTGGGTTTGAGTCTTGCTAAAATAGCATAAAGCAGGGCTGACCAACATGCGGCCCTCGGTCACCTGAGTAGCCTCAGTTATACAGTTTAACAAACGTAATGTAGTAGTGCTACAGAACATAATGTGGCAACTTTATTAGCAGAGAATGTTTAGAAACTTAAACACATGAATTTAAGACGGCAAGCTGTGAACAAACATTTCGTGTTGTATCCAGTCCAGTAAGGCACTGCCTGTAATTTATCCGTACTTTTAGTGTAGCTTGATGTTCGTAAATAACGGCGGTTTATTGAATACGACCCCCTCCTTTCGAAATGTATAAACACTAGTGCGGCCCTCAAACAAGTCCTTAAGAATTATGTGGCCCTCCTATGAGCTGTTGGCCAGCCCTGGCACTGATTATGTCCGCTGCGCTTCAGTGCATTATCGTGTTTGAGGTTTTGTCTCCCTTTTGGGAAGTTGCGAGCAGGGCCGGACTGAAGGGTGGGCCAGCCGGATAGCTGCTCGCGGCGCCCATCCTTAGGGGCGCTAAGGCATCACTGGAATAATCGGAAATATGGTGCTGATAAACTGAGGTTTCCACACGCGATATAATTTATCAGCAAACATTCCGCAGTTTGTGCACGCGCCCTCAACTGTTCGTCAGCCATATCCTAGGCCGAAAATGTTTAAAGAATATCGATTTGAAGGGGCGCCGAATTAATCTGCCCAGGGGGGCCACGTGTCTTGGGCCGGCCGTGATTGTACGGCGTAGGTTGGTATTTGTTTACCGACGTTTCGGGGACAGCCAAAGGGGAACTGCTCGACCCTTGAAACATGGGACGGATGGGCTGTTTCACAAATCGGTAACCAGTTGCCAAACTACATCGCGCAGCGTCCCAGAATATAGACGTCTAATATCGCATGTCTATTACCAAATGCATGGATCTCAGTCATTTTTGAAAACCTATCAGCCGTTCAAGTAGCCAAGAATTTCCCAATATTTTTTTTTCAGAACAGCCCCCCTTCTGACACAAATCATCAATAAAAAGTTTAATCCAATGAACCGAGCAGATTGGTGTAGATGTAGTGCTTCCAGGTACGTGATTGATAGTTGGTCTGTCTTGTGCATAAAATTAACGCATAATAAAGAGGTCATTTACCCTACTTGTATGTTTGTGTCCCCGACAGAATTTCATCTTGGTTCTGTTGGCCATGCTGTACATGAAGTGGCAGACGAACTTACTCAGCTAGTGCCCTGTTAAGAATGCTTGGAGCTGTACCTTCGTTCCCCCATACGTTTTCAGTAAAGCGTTATCTTTACGTGTGCGTTACACGAAGCTCGAATTCCATTTCTTCATTTTTACCAAAAGCAGTTCACTTATAAGGTAAAGGTCACTCTATAGTAGACCATAACGGCCCAGAAGGGAAGTAGAGCTCTACTCTTTCTTTAACCTCAGCGCTAGATTGGGTTGGTGTTGAACGCCACGCCCCGGCCGCTTTACCCCAGGGAAAGAAACCCGGTGCCCATTATATAGGTGGTTGTGTGGGCCCCGGTACCGGTTTGGACGCGTGCGGAAAATTCTTGTCCCCATCGAAATTCGATCCCCGGACCCTCCATCCCGTAGCGGTTCGCTATACGGACTGCGCAAAAGTGCAAAACTGTAACAACGCCACAGTAGCCCGCTCGATGCAAGTCTCCACCAAGTCGCCAGGCTGATACGCAGTTCGTAAACTGCGTCATTAGCATTCTACATATTTCACAGGGGTGACTAGCTCAATCGGAAGGCATTAGAAAAAATTTTCGTTCCTTCTCTCTGGCGCGACAACCCAACTCGGGCGCAGGCCGCTCATTGCTGAGGCTACTAGACTTCTCTCCCACCCTCTCTCTCTCTCTCTCTCTCTCTCACACACACACAAGGCGGCAGAGGCCGCTACCTACACAACACGCAAAAAACGCAACAGACGACCATATCCACCTTGCGGGGCCCGAACCCGTGATCCCAGCAATCCAACGGCTCCAGGCTATCTACGTGTACACCGCACGGCCACCAGCATCACAAACATGATAGAGCTACTGAACGGTAATCAGACCTGTGTTGTTCTAGGCAGGGTCAGCGTCTGTCTTTAATTAATGATGCACATTATTTCTATATAAATCGCATAAACCGCAATGATAAATGATTAATGTGAGCTTAAATATTCGAAACTCAATTTTTGCTGTATAATCGGTTTATGGATTTCCCGCGCCTCTCACAACAAACACCGATTATTTTCGTAAATAGCAGTGGTCCAATGATTGCCTCAACTGAGAGCAATCTTTTTCTGCGTGAATGAGTGGTGTTATTTAACGACGCCTTCGATTGCAAAGTTGACGTAGTGGCAATCGTGCAGGAATGAAGTATGAGTACGCAGCGTTGGTGGAATAACACTGGCAGGGAAAGGTTACACGGCGGTACCGACTGATTTTTTAATATTATTAAGTTCAATACTTGAAGCACCCAAACCAGACACTACCACAAATACAATAATAATATGAACCAAAGATATAAAGACTGGGTAGAAATGAAATCTTGTATTCGCATTGTAACGTCCTGTTCTATACGACTAACGCTTTCTCAAAATTGCGATAAGTGAATATGTACTTCGTCATGCCTGTCCGTCCATCCGTCAACAACTCGACCCCCACTTCATGGCTTTCATAAAATTTGATATATAAGGATTTTTTTCGAAAATCTGTCGAGAAAATTCAATTCTCATTAAAATCTGATGACAGTAACGGGTACTTCAGATGGAGCCCAGTATACATTACACAGCATGCATCGCTCAGTTGCTCTTAGAATGGGAAAGGTTTCTGGCAAATGTTACAAAGAAAATCAAAACACATTATTTATTTATTTATTTAGCAGGTTGTTCGACGTTTCTACATCTTCCTCCGCCCATTTGACAATTATCTTCTTCCTCCATTTGTCTCTGTCATTCCAATCTTCTTCTATTAATCCCTTTTCCCCCAACAGTCCTCTAATCCCTTCCGCCCAGGTAGCTTTAGGTCTTCCTCGTTTTCTTCTTCCTGGTGGGCTCCCCTCTTCCATTCTCTAAACATGTCCGTACAATTTTAGTTGCTTAGTCTTAATATCGTCTAAAAGAGACCTTGTTACATTCATTTTTTGTTTAATAATAGTGTTCCTAATTTTGTCCTTCCTGGAAATTCGAGCCGATCGTCGCCAAAAGTCAATTTCTGTTGAATTCATTTTTGCTACCGTTTTTGCTTTTAAACACCATGTTTCTGCTGCATATGTAATTGTACTTTTAACTATTACATGATAAATATGAGTCTTTGTTTTGGGGGTCACATCACGGTCCCACAAAATGCTGTTTAGTTTCGTTATAGCCGCTCGTCCTCTATTAATTCTATCATTAATTTCTGGCTCGTGATTTCCATCTTTGGCTATTCTTACCCCCAAATAAGTATATTCATTTACATGACTTATTATTCCCTACCCATCTTCTAGTTGTAAATCTCTTGATGTGTCTCCTATGGCCATATATTTAGTTTTTTTTTAACATTTAGTTTAAAACCCCACAATTCATACTCATCTATTAATTTCTTTGTCATGCATTCTAAATCCTCATAATCTTATGCAATTAATAATTGATCATCTGCAAATAGCATTGTATATATTGTCGTATCCTGAATCTCCAGTCCCATCTTTGCACATTTCTTTTGCCAATTTTCCAAAGCATTCTGAATATGTATTTTAAATAAAGTGGGTGATAAACTGCATCCTTGTCGTAGTCCTTTTGTTATATGAAATCCTGTAGAAAGTTATTTCCCAATTTTAATTTTGGAAAAGGAGTTTTCATACAATCTCTTTATTGCCCTAATAATACTGCTACCAATATTATAGTGTTGTAATGCTTTCCACAAGTTTTTCAGTGGCACACTGTCATAAGCTTTCTCTAAATCTACAAATAATAAGTGTAGTGGTTGATTAACAGCCATCTTTTTCTCCATCAGTTGCCTTAAACAAAATATATGGTCAACTGTAGATCGACCCACCCTAAATCCTACTTGTTCTTCTGTTTCTATCTGGTAAAATTCCTGTTCCAAAAAATGTTTTATAATTTTTCCATATAATCGGCTAAAAATATTCATTACTGTAATTCCTCTGTAGTTTTCACATTCATCCTTCTTTCCTTTTTTTATGAATAACTGAAATATGCCCTATTTTCCAATCATTGGGAATTTCATCACCATTTAAGCAGCGTTAAAAAATTTGTCTTAATAACTCATACAATCTCGCAGTTCCTGATTTTAGTAATTCTGTCGGTACTCCTCCAACTCCACATGATGTATTACTTTTTAAAGACTTAATTGTCATCTTGACTATTTCTATATCTAAATTAAATTTATCCATTCCTATTTCATTCAAACCAAATTCAAAGTCTTATTTTCTCAGGTAGCGTTCCCTATTTTCTGTTAAAAGTCCTTTAAAATATGTTTCCCATTTATCAATAGGTATGGGGTTAAAACGTTGTCCTCCATTTTCATTTTTCCTTAAATTCTTCAGTATTCTGCATGCTTCTGTGCTTCGTTTACCACCCAAGTAGCTTTCTACTGTAGAACATGTCTTTTACCACCTTTTGTTTTTCTCTTTTGTTATCATTTTTCTAATTTTTCCTTGCATCCTTCTAAACTCTATCCTGGCCTGTGGATCTTTTGAACTAATCCATTTCAAGTATTTTTCTTTTTTTCTTTTACCAATTGTCCAATTTCTTCATTCCAGTAATAAAATGGCTTGGTTTTACTTCTCAAAATTTTCTCCCCTAATGTTTCTTTCACTGCTTGGTGAATGCATTTAACAAGATGTTGGTAACAGTCTTCTGTACTTTCAAAATTACCCTCTCCAAGTTTCTCATCCAATCTCTTGTTATATAAAAAAACTGGTACTTTCATCCCTTAAACTGGCTATATTATATACTGGTGATTGTATTAATTCTACTGCACAGTCTGTTATGTTTTCCCTTGATTCATTTGCATTGTGTTTCCCATATAATAACAAAATCTTTGCATTTACTAAATAATGGTCACTTCCAACAGCCATTCCTCTAAATGCTCTTACATCTTGAAATTTTAAACCAGAATTTTGTCTGGCAATAATGTAATCTATTATAGATCTTAGCTCCTGTGTATCTTGGTGCCATGTGTACTGATGTATCTTGGTGCCGTGTGTACTGATGTATCTTGGTGCCATGTGCACGGATGTATCTTGGTGCCATGTGCACTGATGTATGTTGGTGCCATGTGAACTGATGTATCTTGGTGCCATGTGCACTGATGTATGTTGGTGCCATGTGCACTGATGTATCTTGGTGCCATATGTACTGATGTATCTTGGTGCCATGTGCACTGATGTATGTTGGTGCCATGTGCACTGATGTATCTTGGTGCCATGTGTACTGATGTATCCTTTTGTGTTTAAAATACCCGTCCAAAATTTTTAATGAATTTTGTTCACATATATCTATCAATTTGTCACCATTATCATTTATTACTTCTTCTCCAAATGGACCCACTACCAAATTATTAATCTTTTTCCCTGTTCTACTGTTAAAATCTACTGCAATTAAAATTTCCCTCGAGTTTCCTATTGCAACTATTACTTCATTTAATTTCCCCCAAAAATCTTCGTTTACTACAGCATTTTCGTCGTCACTTATTGCATAAATTCCTAAAATGCATAATTTCTTCCCATATAAATTCATATGTAACTTTATCATATTTTAATTTACTGCCTCCCAAGTCATGATATATTTCTTGTATCTCTTTTTAACTACAAAACACAATATGTTGAATATTTTTACTCTCGAAAATCGTGCCGTTTGTGAGATAATGTGGAACAATATTGCAGATCGGGACAGGACACATGTGACAAAAAATCATGCCGCATGCGCGTTACATGCAGGATACCTAAGGCTTAAAAAAAAAAAAAACACACACACACACACACAAATATGTAATTTATTGCCTTTCCACTGCAACAGTGGTTACACGAACACGTCTCAGTATAACGTTCTAAGTACATTGCTGTGTAGCTCATTTCCTGTCATCTTGCTTATCGCTTTAAGTTAGCTGTTGCCCCCTCAATCGTGCGCCCACACACGAAGCGGAATGTCGGCGGGAAATAAACGAAACTTGTCAGGTAACAAAGACGTCGTTCTACAAGCTTGTGCCTGCCGATATTTTTATTTTATTTCATTGTTTATTTGTTTTATATGTACTTTCGTGACAGAGTGGTTATTTGCGTCGTTTGCTAAGCCTGCCGAAAGCAAAGTCGAAACTTGTCATGGCCGCCATGTGTGTGTGTGAGTATACTGATAACTACGTGTTACACCAAGCCTAACGTCGAGTGTATCGCCTGTCTCCTTGCTAAATTTCACATCCGTAGGTCAAAGGATTCTTTATTTATGTCCCGCGAAATCTCGTAATCTTATTTTACGTATTACAAAATTGATACTGTAATAAAATTTCCACATTTTTCTAAACTCTGCAACCACGCTACATATTATGACGTGAAAGTTCGTGGAACTAGTGTCCCACCTCACAATTTCGCGTTTACGCCAAGTTCTTATTGCTGATTTTAGTAAGGGGGATTTTCTGCAGTAACACAACATTCATTACAACTTCCGTTAAAAAGATACAAACCCGTAGATTGGGTTAAAAATCGAAATGGCGAGTCATGTATGGGAAGCATGGTGATCTCACATGCCTACATTTTAGGCTTCTTTATGAGTTAAAACAGTAAAGTCCTATGTGGAAAACCATGTCCAGCCGTCCACCAGCCAGTGACCTAGTAGCGGGGATTAGATCATTGTCAGATTTTCATGAAATTCTATGTAGGAGGCTGTATAAAAATATCAACCCAATGACAGTCACACTTATCTTAGGGATGTAAAGTAATTTCTACCCCTACTTTCGGTATTTCATGAGAGATTTGGTTGAAAACTTGTATACAGAATCGCCACATACCAACCGTTGAGCGGGTCTGAGTTTCATAAATATACATGCATTGAAAGATATACCTTACTTGATGTGATAGATAAAATAATACCATGTTTTACTACAAATTTTGTCTGAACTGGGGAGATGAAGTTAAAAAGAAGTAATAATGAGTTTGTAGTAATACGTAGTTGATAATGCAGTCAGTAGACTACATACACAATACGAAACCAATACGGATATAAAGCACCATTTTCGAAAATTAAATTATAATTCACTTATTCCTGTTTTAACAGTAAACGAACACACGTCTTATTACGTCAAGCGACTCTGCTGCATCCGCCGTGACATTCCTTCACACATCTTCACACGTGTAGCGGTGTCCATCTCCTTCAACACTAGTCAACATGAATTAAAATCGTTTTCTACCATTTTAGAAAATTAAATCCTAATACAAATCCACCCTTAAACCTATTATCTATATTACGTTTATACATTTAGTTACCATTGCAACATAGGCCACAGTCAATATTACCTTACTTACTACATGCAAAATGGTACTATACAAAATTAAATTGAACCTCGAAAAAATGACGTCCCGAAATTTTGAGAAAAATATGTTCTCTTAAATTTTATAATGTCAATCAGGTTCAAATTCGAAATTATCGCGCATTCAAATTTGACAAATCCATTATCATTACCAATATTAACTATGTCAAAATAAAATTTCATAAATATTTCATTCTCTCATAAACACAGAAATGTACTAAGCCAGCGCTCCAGCGGAAGCGGTGGAGCTGAGGTCGAACACTGACAAAATAACCAGGAAAAAGAAGAAAGCCTAAAGGGAAAACCCGTTTCATCCGACAGGGGATTTTGTGTTTGCTACTGGGAAGTGGGGAGTTTTTGGGCGTTGGGGTGGCAGCGGAGGCAATCTAAAAAATAACCAGGAAAAAGTCGAAAGCCCAAGACCCAGTATATCTGACACATTACTACAGGTTGGGTTAGGTTCGATTACGTTAGGTTAGGCTAGGTTTGGTTGATATGAGTTGGGGTGGGTAGAGTTAGAATAGGTTAGATTGGGTTGGATTAGGTTAGGTTAATTTGGTTACGTAAGGTTAGGTTAGGTTAAGATAGTTTAGGTTAGGTTAGGCTAGCCTAGGCTAGGCTAGGTTCGGCTAGGCTGGGTTAGGCTAGGTTAGGTTGGGTTGGGTTGGGTTGCGTTGTGTTTTGTTGGGTTGGGTTGGGTTAGGTTTGGTTAGGTTAGGTTAGGTTAGTTAGTTAAGATTAGGTTAGGGTTAGGTTAGGATTAGATTAGGTTAGGTTAGGGTTAGGGTAGGGTAGGTTAGGGTTAGTTTATGTTAGGTTAGGGTTAGGATAGGGTTAGGTTAGGTTAGGGTTAGTTTAGGTTAGGTTAGGTTAGAGTTAGGTTAGGTTAGGGTTAGGGTTAGGTTAGGGTTAGGTTAGGTTAGGATTAGGTTAGGTTAGGGTTAGGGTTAGGTTAGGGTTAGGATAGGTTAGGGTTAGTTTAGGTTAGGGTTAGTTACGGTTAGTGTTAGGTTAGGTTAGTTAGGTTAGGAAAGGTTTAGGTTAGGAAAGGGTTAGGTTAAGAATGGGTTAGGTTAGGTTAGGGTTAGTTTAGGTTAGGGTTAGATTAGGTTAGGTTTAGATTAAGTTAGGTTAGTTTAGGTTAGGTTAGGTTAGTTTAGGTTAGTTCAAATTAGGTTAGGTTGGGTTGGGTTGGGTTGGGTTGGGTTGGTTTGGTTTGGGATAGGTTAGGTTAGATTAGGTTAGATTCGGTTATGTTAGGTTAGGTTCGGTTAGGTTAGGTTAAATTAGGTTAGGGTTACTTTAGTTTTAGTGTTTGTGTTCGGTTAGGGTTAGGGTTGGGTTACGTTAGGTTAGGTGAGTGTTATGCTTGGGTTAGGCTTAGGGTTGGGGTAGGTTAGGTTAGGTTGGGTTAGGTTAGGGTTTGGTTAGGGTTGGGTTAGGTTAAGGTTGGGTTAAGTTAGGGTTGGGTTAGGTTAGGGTTGGGTTAGGTTAGGGCTGGGTTAGTTTAGGGTTGGTTTAGATTAGGGTTGGTTCGGTTAGGGTTGGGTTCGGTTAGTGTTAGGTTAGTTTAGGGTTGAGTTAGTTTTGTTTAGGTTAGGTTACTTTAGGTTAGGTTAGGTCAAGTCAGGTCAGGTCAGGTCAGGTCAGGACGGGTCAGGTCGGGTCGTGTTGGGTTCGGTTAGTTTGGGTTGGGTTAGATTCGGTTAGGTTAGGTTAGGTTTGGGTTGGGTTGGGTTAGGTTAGGATGGGTTAATTTGGGTTGGGTTTGGTAAGGATAGGTTTTGGTTAGGTTAGGTTTAGTTTATGTTAGGTTAGATTAGGTTGGGTTGGGAAGGGTTGAGTTAGTGTTGCTTACGTTTGGTTAGGTTGGGTAAGGTTAGGTTAGGTTAGGATAGGGTTAGATTAGATTAGGTTAGGGTTGAGTTAGGTTAGGTTAAGTTAGGTTACGTCTAGGTTAGGTTAGGCTTAGGTTGGTTTAGGTTTAGGTTAGGGATAATTTAGATTAGGTAAGGTTTAGTTTAGGGTTAGGTTAGCATAGGTTAATTTGGGTTAGGTTAGGTTAGGTTAGGGAAGTTTGAATTAGGTTAAGTTAGGTTAGGTTGTGTTGGTTGTGTTGGGTTGATTTGTTTTCTGTTGGCTTGAGTTGCGTTGGGTTGTTTTGGGTTAAGTTAGGTGAGGTTTGGTTTGGTTAGGATGATTTAGGATAGGTTATGTTAGTTGGGGTTAGATGGGTTAGGTTGAATTTAGTTGGGTTAGGTTGGGTTTGGTTGAGTTAGCTTGAGTTAGGTTATGTGAGTTTGAGTTAGGTTAGGTGAGGCTGGGTTAGTTTAGGATAGGTTGGGTTAGGTTATGTTAGTTAAGTTTGGGTTCGGTTAGGTTAGGATTGTTTAGGTTATTTCGAGTTGGGATAAGGTAGGTTGTGTTAGGTGTTTTACGTTAGGTTGGGTTTGGTTGATTTGGGTCGTGTTGGGTCGGGTTGGGTTGTGTTAGGTTGGGTTGGATTGGGTTATGTTAGGTCAGGTTAGGTTAGGTTAGGTTAGGTTAATTTGGTTTGGGTTGGGTTATGTTGGATTAGGTTATGTTAGGTCAGGTTATGTTAGGTTAGTTTATTTTGTGTTGGGTTTTGTTGGTTTGGGTTACGTTGGGTTATGTTCGGTTAGGTTGGTTTCGATTGGGTTAGGTTGGTTTAGGTTAGGTCATTTTAAGCTAAGTTAGTCTGGTTTAGGCTAGGTTACGCTAGGTTAGGCTAGATTAGTTAAGGTTAGTCTAGTTTAGGTTGTGTTAGTCTAGGTTAGGCTATATTAGGCAAGGTTAGGTTAGGTTAGATTAGTTTAGGCTAGGTTAGGCTAGTTCGGGATAGGTTAATTTAGGGTCTATTAGGCTATGTAAGGCTAGGCTAGGCAAGGTTATGCTAGGCTAGGCTCGCCTAATCTAGGCTAGGCAACGTTTGGTTAGTTTGCGTTAGGTTCGGTTGGTTTGTATTGCGTTAGTTTAGCTTGGGCTAGGTTGGGTTGTGTTAGGTTGGGTTGGGTTGCGATTGGTTGTTAGGTTAGGTTTGGGTTAGGTTAGATTAGGTTAGGTTTTGTTAGGCTATTCTAGGCTATGACAGGCTAGGATAAGCAAGGTTAGGGTAGGTTAGATTAAGCCAGGATAGGGTAGTGTACGCTAGGTTAAGTTAGTTTATGCTAGGTTAGTTTATGTTAGGTCAGTTTAGGTTAGTTTTGCTTTGGCTAGGTAGGTTAGGTTAGGTTAGGATAAGTTAGGTTCGGTTTGGCTAGGTTAGGGTAGGTAATGTTATGTTATGTTAGGTTAGGCTGGGTTAGGTTAGGTTAGGGGAGGTTAAGTTAAGTTAGTGTGTGTTAGGTTATGTTATGTTGGGTTAGGCTAGGCTAGGTTAGGTAAGGGTAAGTTAGGTTAGGTTAGGTTAGGATAGGCTAAGCTAGGTTTTTGTAGGCTAGGCTAGAGTAGGTTAGGGTAGGCTAGGCTATGTTAGGCCAGTCTAGGCTGAGCTATGCTAGGCTAGTTTAGGCTAGGTTAGGGTAAGTTAGATTAGGCTAATTTAAGTTAGATTTGTTTATGTTAGTTTGGGTTGGGTTGGGTTAGATTAGGTTAGGTTAGTTTAGGTTAGGTAAGGTTATGTTAGTTTAGGTTAGGTTGGGTTGGTTTGGGTTGCATGATGTTGGTTTGTGTTGTGTTGGTTTGGGTTAGGGTGTGTTAGGTTAGTTTAGGTTATGTTAGGTTACGCTAGGTTAGGCTGGTTTCTGATAGTTTAGATTATACTAGCTTAGAATAGGTTAGGCTTGGCAGGCGTAGGCAAGGCTAGGGTAGCCCAGACTAGGCTAGGCACGGTTGGATTTGTTTGCGTTAGGTTCGGTTGGGTTGTGTTTGTTTAGGTTAGGTTGGGCTAGTTAGGGTTGGGTTAGGTTGGGTTGCGGTAGGTTAGGTTAGGTTAGTTTTGGGTTAGGTTAGGTTTTTTTAGGCGAGCCTAGGCTATGCCAGGCTAGGCTAAGCAAGGTTAGGGCAGGTTAGTTTAAGCTATGCTAGGCTAGGTTACAGTAGGTTAGGTTAGGCTAGGTTAGGTTAGGCTAGGTTAGGTTAGGCTAGGTTAGGTTAGGCCAGGTTAGGTTAGGCTAGGTTAGGTTAGGCTAGGTTTGGTTAGGCTAGGTTAGTTTATGTTAGGTCAGGTTTGGTTAGTTTTTCTTAGGCTAGGTAGGTTACGTTTGGTTAGGATATGTTAGGTTCAGTTAGGCTTGGTTAAGTTATGTTATGTTAGGTTAGGCTAGGCTACGTTAGATTGGGTTAGGTTAGGTGAGGTTAAGTTAAGTTAGGGCGTGTTAGTTTATGTTATGTTGGGTTGGGCTAGGCTAGGGTAAGTTAGGTTATGTTGGTTAGGTTAGGCTAGACTAAGGTAGTCTGTGGTAGGCTAGGCTAGGCTAGGCTAGGTTAATGTAGGCTAGTCTAGGCTAGGCTAGGTTAATGTAGGCTAGTCTAGGCTAGGTTAGGGTAGGTAAGATTAGGTCAGGTTAAGTTAGGTTAATTGATGTTATTTTTGGTTTGGTTGGATTGGGTTGGGTTAGGTTAGGTTAGGATAGGTTGTGTTGGGTTAGGTAAGGTTAGGTTAGTTTAGGTTAGGTTGGGGTGGGATGGGTTGAGTTATTTTGCGTTGGGTTGTGTTGGTTTGTGTTAGGTTAATTTAGGTTAGGTTAGGTTAGGTTACGTTAGGTTAGGTTAGGCTGGTTTGGGATAGGTTATTTTAGGCTAGGTGAGGCTAGGTTAGGGTAGGTAAGGCTAGGCAAGGCTAAGCTAGGCAAGCCTCGGCTAGGCTAATTTGTTCTTGAGTAGCCTAGGCTAGGCTAGTTTGCGTTAGGTTGGGTTGGGTTGCGTTGTGTTGGCTTAGGTTAGGTTGGGCTACTTTGTGTTCGGTTAGTTTGGGTTGGGTTAGTTTAGGTAAGGTTAGGTTTGGGTTAGGTTAGATTACGTTAGGTTTTTTTAGGGCAGGGTTTGGTTATGTTAGGTGATGTTTGCGTTAGGTTATTTTGGGTTGGGTTGGGTTGCGTTGGGTAAAGTAAGGTTAGGTTGGGTAAGGTTAGGATGGGTTAGGTTGGGTTGGGTTAGTTTAGGGTTAGGTTAGGTTAGATTAAGTTAGTTAGGTTAGGTTAGGTCAGATTAGGTCAGGTTAGGTCAGGTCAGGTCAGGTCGTTTCGGTTCGGATCGGTTCAGGAGAGGTAAGGTGAGGTGAAGGGAGGTGAGGTCGGGTTGGGTCGGGTTTTGTCGGGTTGAATCAGGTTGGGTCGGTTTAGGTTAGGTTAATTTAGATTGGGTTGTGTTGGGTAGGTGTGGATTAGGTTAGGTTAAGTTAGGTTAGGTTAGGCTAGGCTAGGTTTGACTAGGCTACGCTAGGTTATGTTATGTTATGTTAGGTTAGTTTGGGTCAGGTCAGGTCAGGTCAGGTTAGATTAGTTTAGGTAAGGTTAGGTTTGGTCAGGTTTGTGTTGGTTTGTGTTCGTTGGATTTGGTTTGGGTTTGTTTTGCGTTGGGTTGATTTGGTTTTTGGTTTGGGTTGGGATTATGTTAATATTTTGTTAGGTTTAGGATTAGGTTAGTATTAGGTTTGGATTGGGTTTAGGGTTAGTTTAGGAATACGGTTAGATTAGGATTACGGTTAGGATTAGGGTTAGGATTAGGCTTACGGTAGGCTAGGAGTAGGGTAGGTTAGGATTAGGTTGGGTTGGGTTGGTTTAGGTTGGATTGGGTTGGGTTTGGGTTAGGTTTAGTTTGGGTTAAGGTTTAGGTTAAGATTAAGGTAAAGTTTATGGTTGCGTTGGGTTGGGTTAGGTTGTGTTGGTTTGGGTTGGGTTAGGTTAGGTTCGGTTGGGTTCGGTTTGTTTGGGTTCGGTTAGGTTAGTTTCCATTGGTTTGGTTTGTGTTGGGTTCGATTGTTTTGTGTTAGCCCTTAGGCTTCCGATTTAAATTCCATCTGTAAATCCCAGCTCTCCGAATTATTTTGCGGCATATTTAAATTTTGCGCATGCTTTTTGATAAACCTAAATATTTCGAGAACTAAACGGGATAAATTGGTGAAAAAAAAGCAGTTTGTTGGGAATAAATCGTACATTGCTCAGAATGCCTTGAAATGCTGTAATTTCCTTATTGCATAGTGTAGAAAATATGTTTCTTTAAGAAACTTGTAAATATACATGTTCTTTTACTTACATGGTGTTTCAGGCGTCAACTGTTTGCATGGAGGACGGACGAAAATATGTGTTATAAGTTGTATTTTGTGTGGTAATCGATAAAACAATTTTTGTCCACACAAAATGCCAAGTCACACTTAA
>Ga0123352_10011176_pt1 | contig 14136 bp, 11 predicted proteins | sample TergutLab28metaG_FD_89700 | JGI IMG/M metagenome (GOLD analysis project Ga0123352, IMG submission 89700) | Labiotermes labralis P1 segment gut microbial communities from Petit-Saut dam, French Guiana - Lab288 P1 | ecosystem: Host-associated > Arthropoda: Insects > Digestive system > Gut ...
CACGACATGCTGCCATCACGCCACCGCAATATAACATAACAGTACAGCATATAAGTAACTTTAGTGTAAAAAAGTAGCTCCCTGATGATGGTTTAAAGAAAAAACCGAAACATATCGGAGCCTTTAATGTAATTGTAATGTTTTAACCAATTGAGGTTTTACATTGTATTTTAGAAATTTGTGCATATGTTGGCAAATAAAAAGCAAAATGAAAAATTTTGCATTTCACTTTCCGGAATGCAAGGAATTTTACTTCTGTCTCGCAATCCAGCATGTTCAGATAAACACATATGGAAAATTTCACACTAAGGAGCCATCAAGTGAAGCTTCAAATATTGTGACGTTTAGTCACTGAAGCGGGAATCTTGCATCGCGTTTAGGGCAGGTTTGTTCTAGAGAATTCACTTTCTTTATTCCCATTTGCACCTCGCGCGCAGGTGTTGATGTCACGGCGTACAGCACCACGGATTGTATATGTTCAGGAAGACAGGAGCAGATATCGCTCTACCCCAAATAACATCGGTGATACGCCCTATAAAACAGCACAGAGACGGAAAGTACATTCAGCGAAGTGGTTTTGTCTATAACAATGGCTGTAACATGCACAAGCATTTCATTGTGCCAGTGTTCTTCAGCGTAAGTTTTATCAAAACCGACATACGCGCTGCTGACAACCACTGCAATTTGTGTAAGTCCCGTCAAGACCTGCTACGTGTTTCGGTCGTACTGACAGTTTTCAGGCGTTAAATACATTACGTTTAAAGCACAAAATAAAATGCTTATATATATATATATATATATATATTGTAAAATTTGTGAGATATGATACAAAACAACGGGGTGAATGTGACAAGAGAAAGTGTAATTTTTAATGTAATATAAGTGAGAATGTCTTTCAATTGCCAAAACATAGAACATTTAAAAAAAACCCCCCAAAAGAGATACTTATTTCAAAATAAAAAATCAGTACATGTAAAATTTATTGTTAAACACTGAGAATGCAAATATTGCATGAATTATCCTTACGCGTACTCTTTGTTCAATGACGCAATTCTGTAGCGCCGGAAACCTTGCGAGAAGAGGCATTATGAGGGATATAGACAGACAGACAGGTAGAGCTGGTGGCAATTACCCGGGCTTCCTCTCCGAACTCCTGAATCACTTGGTCCTTGCATTTTGTATGGGAGTGCGGCAGCAGCAGACAAGCCTAGGTTTTATTCAGATCCCTTTGCGGGACAGGGTCCACCACACCATCCTAATTTTGACTATTCATTTTAAAATGATCTCATCTACACAGAGGTTTTCCAAGTGGTCTCTTTCTCTCAGGTTTCCCCACCAACACACACACACACACACACACACACACACATATATATATATATATATATATCGCACAATAAGAACCAACAGGACGTACTATTTATTTTCAATTTATTTCAATAATTAACTTCTACATGTTTCGAGCAGGTTTACTGCTCATCATCAGGAGGTACTACTCTGTATATATAGCAATTGGTATATGTCATGCGTTTATGTTGTCTGGCTGTTGACAACAGCCAGACAACATAAACGCGGCGATGACTACACGTTTTGTGGCTGCGGCTGGACACGTCATTAAGTGACAAGTGTAATGTCCAGCTTACTTGTGGTCTGCAGTAAAGAATACACCTTCAAGTTGCGTGTGGCTGTTCTTGCATCCACCCTTCATAATAACTTTTAAATCAATGTATTTATCTTTATTGAATCTGGTACAATATCCTGCGATTAGAGACGACGTCATTTTTCATATTTCAACTATCTGTAATCAATAACATGAGGATCGCGGTTTCTCAGGTAGGGCGACAAAAGCGCTAGTCAGTGTAGGGTCCTGAAGGTTGTGGCTTTAGGGCTTGAAATTGCGTCATTTTGTTACGGTAATATTTTTGTAAAACTTAAAACAACAGTTAATACTTGGGCTATGACGAATCTACGTTCAGTTGTTTGTTGTGCAGATGTAATTACTGACATTTCACTGCTGCGGATATTAAATCTGGTACAGACATGAATCTCATACACATCTGCACTGCTGGCGTGACCCGTTACGCTGCAGCTTAAAGATTACCAACATGGCTCGAGCGTGCAATATTCTGGTTATTACTGATAACTTTGTCACGATCCGTAATTATAAGGGTCAACAATCAAACACACACACACCTACACAGACGTCTCTGTCATTATATGGTGATTAATTTAGCGTTCCTGGGAAAAAAATCTGCAGGCATAACTGGTTTAAAAATATCTGACGTAATCAGATCAACTTCTAGAGTGAATGAGAGAAGAGCTTGAAAGAAAACTTGATGTCGTGAAGTCCTTGTCACTGCTTCTTATTGTAATGTGATACAATTACATAATGACCTGGCACAACTGAATGTGGTTGTCCCATGGATATAAAGACAGGACAAATAAAGATCACTTTCTAGAGGTGTGTGACTTTCTATGCAGGTCGATAATCATCCGCTTAGCATTCCTCAACTTTCCATCAGGCACACAACAGAGCAGCCGTAAAGATTTTCTACTAGACCGGCTTCCCCGCAGGGTATTTTAATGTTTACGTGTCATGACCATATTTTCTCTGTACTTTTTTCGTTATATGTTTGTTCATACGTTATTTAAACCTTCATTGAGAAACGCTGTTTAAATAACATTTTTAGGTAGAGTTTCAACTACTAAACAAACAGGGCAAATCCATTATAAATGTCAGTCGACTATCAAATAAAGACGCACCTTTCTGAGACGCAAATGGATCCCACGGATGAACTGCACTGACGAAAGGTGTAATTTAATCAAAACGGAAGATGCACGCGTAAATACCATTGTCGTATAAAAGGCTAAGTTCACTGTATCAGCAGCAAAATAAATGTACTACATCACCAAGCGCTGAGGCACTGCGCTACAAGCCGGAAGGTCACGGTTTCGATTCTCGATGGTGTCAATGGAATTTTTAATTGATATAATCCTTCGGCCGCCCTACGGCTCTGGTGTCGACTCAGCCTGTAACAGGAATGAGTACCAGGAATGTTTCCTGGGTGGTAAAGGCGGCCGGTACGTAAAACTGACAAACTTAACACCTTCATGTGCCGACTGTCTCCAAATCTGGTAGCCTTAATCTCCTGGAACGCTCATGGTCTGTCCAGGCTTCAACAGGGATGGCTTTAATATCACCAAGCAAGATCTATAAACGAATTCAATTGGGGTTAAATAAGGAAAGGCCTGTGTCAAGGTACCATCCAGAAGGTTTGATTAAAACGACTGTGGGGAAACGACAAGGCACCTCAGTCAAAATAGAAGCTGTTACGTGCGAGATAAGAGCCCGGTACCTCCTAAATCAGAAACAGGGGTCCGGCGTTTCCCGTGGTTAATGTATACAAACCCTGAAATTCGCATTTGCAAACACGTGAAACAGATGAACCTAAATTTCACAGGAGTTCAGAAGTGTAATTCAAATGTTTTATTTACAATTTCACACATCCATACTTCGTTACAGCCTTGGTGTGCGTTTGTTTTACACGGCCGGTTTCAGGTTGTGACACTCTGTACGGCTATATGGGGCCCCGCTGTCTGAGGTGGGGGGAGGGGGCAAATATTCTGGTTGTGTATCAGATTTTTGTCCAACGTATTTTGTACGTAAATTCTTACATTTCTCTGCCAGCAATCTCAATTCACTACAAGTAGTTGAGAGTCCCCCAGATTTATTTTATTCATTGGGCCCAGAAGTTAATGAAAATGTCCCTGATTCAATTCGAAATATAGAGACTAACAGCCAGTAGAATGCACAGAGTGGGCAATTGTCCCCATCGCTCCTTTAAATATTCGCCACAAAGTTCTAGACATTAATATTCCGTTAATTTAATCTATGTTACGATGAGCGGAGTGGGAAAACTTTAAATTCGGACAAAGCAGGAGTAATAAATGACTTGTTCGTCCAAAATTTAATTATGTCTGCAACATATAAGGCAGGTCTCATAAATGTACTTACTTGTACACTGCGCCGATGTCAAGAACTTATAAAATTATCCTTCCATTCCCCAGTATCACTTCGTGGTTTGTAAAGGGAAAATTTTACCGTCATCTCAGCAACCTAAACCTTACAAGCTGGACAGTTTCTGAACTGAATCCGTCAGTCTGACGGTCATTGAATGTGCAGCAAATAAGCCTAGAAACTAAACCTGATTTAGACCTACCCAAGGTTTGCTAGTTGTGTTTCGCCTATAGCAGATGCAAAGAATCAGAATACTGTTTAACTAGTACTGCTCCTGCATCTGAGTAGCAGATTTTAAAGTTCTTAACCCGATCTTCACAGTTTGCACGTCATGTTAACGGGAAGCTGACAAAGATGCTATTATATTATTTTCGGGCAATAAAATTCTCGTGTTTTGAATCCGACTTGAGCACAGCTTGTCCAGGCAGAGGGCTTGCTGCGGAAAAATAACAATCTGTAAATAAGTAGGGGGAAATGAATCTACTTACAGATGGGTCACCATCGCACCTTTCAATGTCCTGTACTTCGTGTACTGAACATTCAGGAAGATGAAGAGATAACTCGCGTTTCGCGATTTAGTATGAAGAGTCATAGGAAGAAGCTGGTATTGAGGTCTCTGTTGGAGTTCTGGGGGCTGTCGCCGTAGGCTTCTAGGTAGTATCGGGAAGGAGACTGGCCTCAGCATGACTCCAATCAACACTTTGGCACCGAATACCGCGGTAGAATGGGTGACTTTTCTGACTGGTTGTCGGAACGTCCCGCGTTGAATTCACGGTTTGATGACGGATTATCCTCAGTCTTTTATGTTTTTATCGGCTACTCTACGTGAACAAGGGAAAAGTGTCTGAAATCAGAATACTTTCAATTTCTTTCACATTTTTTCCAATTTATCTATACAGTAATCGTGCTGTCATTCAAAACTACTCTGAGCTACAACAGAGCCGAAGGCAAAGATTTCCCTACACAACCATAAAGGCCTAAGACGGAAGGAAGCATAGTTCCACTTATTCTTAATTTCGACACTAAATGGACGTGAGTAGTCAGCTGCACGCTCCGGTCGCTTTAAACCCACAGAATATTGCCTCGGTGCACACTGAAAAAGCGGCTGGATGGGCCCCCAGCGTCGTTCTGGACGCTTTTAGAGCACAGAACAGTCTTTTTTCCACGCTGGAAATCGAATCACGATTCTTCGTTTGTCGATCCGTAGAATAGTCACTATAGACACACAATAAATGAAGAGAATAAAATAGACACTTCGGTTGTTATCGTCTCTCATGGTATCGAAACCGCAAGATGTGTACTGACCTGCCTGCTGTAGCTCGAGGACGGGAAGGTTACCCATACGTGTCAAGATACGACACAAGACGCTTTCTAACGGTGAAATTATCTGCAACCGGTAAAGGAAGGCATCTTCATTATCACTGCCCGAATACATTCAGGAACATTCCACATGTCAGAGTTAGGTATATCAATAGAAAAATAGTCTGAGAGGCATCCATTCTCAGTTATACCCTAAAGGACGTTTATCTTCGTCAGACTAGCGAAAGTCTGAGGTGCCCGACGACCGACATACAATTTCAGGTAAAGACAGGCACTTTTCTCTTCGCCATTATGCAATCTCATATTCAGCGTTGCCTATTAAAGGATTTCTCCCAGGATGGAGGCAGAAGGGTTTGAAATTGACGTCACTTCCGTTTAGTGCCCATGGTGAAGAAGCTACTACTAGCCACGTCGTGTATGTCTGTCTGTCTACCTGTCTGTGTGAGTGAAACAGCGCGACTTCCCCCAGAATTATTTTTGTAAAACTTCATATTCAGGGCTTTACAACAGATTTTCAATATGTTCCTATTGCGTTTAAAATTTGACACATGTAACAGACACTTTATAGCAGATCTACTATCTTTATACGTCGCAGTTACTGGAGATCAGAGTTTTAAATTGTTTTCTATGAAGTATGATTCCTGTCAGAAGAAAATTTTGAGGATTTAAATATAGAAACAGAGCATGGTCAATTGTGTATTTTTGCCCTGCACGAAACAGGCACAAGAAATAAGATATACAGCCGAATTCGACATTTGATTATAATCGATTGTAAGTCTGTGGCTAAGATACGGAGAAAATTTCTATTGCGTGCTGTGCACAACGTGGAAAGGCGCATTTAAAATGCTGGCCACCATCAGTGGTTTTCTTGATGACAAGTCACCATTATAAAATTCAGGGGCATAATAAGAGAGAACGCGTCTGAAGCTTGACGTTTATCTTGTTGCAATACCACGTGAGAAGACGGAAGTCAGGAACTGAATCGACGCAACTATAAGACATACCGTGGCCGGCGACGATGCAACGATTATCTCCGCAATCGCCTGAAGCGTGAGTGAAGACCGTCGGAAACTGCAGTCATGATCACTAACTCCGTCGAGGTTCCATGCGGGCAGTTTTCAAAGACGTGTGTACATTCTCACCGCCTCACCAATTTGCTGCATGCAGTGCAGAAACCAATGTTCCAAACGGTCTCGGCGTGGGCAACCCGCTGTGATATGTAAACAACAAAGGAGAAATAAGAAAAGACGTCATAACTTGTTTGTAATACCTAATTGTACATTGCAAAAAGTTTCTTCTTTTCTAAAAAGCCGTCATAAGGCTATGTATAATGCTTAAAGAAAGATTATCGCATACAACAAAATAAAATGTTGCGTTTTCACACAGCTGAGACCACAGCTTTAATGTATCACGTTTCTTGTAAGAGTTGGAACCAAATGAAAGCAAAAAGGCAAAATGTACTGAAATGTGTTAAAATCATTATCCAGTACTTCCAGAGGGACAAAGGATTCTGAGAATCCTTCTTCAATATGTTTTGCTTTTTGCTCGTGTCTGGTTTCGGTTGTTACAACACATAGAGCAGCCTACTGTAAAGCTGAAACATTTTATTTATTGTATTAGTACCGTCAATACACAACATATACAAAGAACAGATGTATTAGTACAACTGGGTTATATCTGGCGACATGTTTCGGCCGTTAAACGGCCATCCTCAGGCTAACAAAGAATAGTATCGTTAAGGTACAGTCAAATACTATTCTTTGTTGACCTGAGGATGACCGTTTAACGGCCGAAACATGTCGCCAGATATAACCCAGTTGTACTAATACATCTGGTCTTTGTATACGTTGCGTATTGACCGTACTAATACAATAAATAATTGACGATACACAACGGGATGACCCCTTTCAAATTTGAAACATTTTATTTTGCTTTATGTGATAATTTTCCTGTAACTGTTACACATTTTCTGATGACGGCTTCTTAAAGAAGCCGAAACATGTTGTCATAGAGAATGCAGTAAATTATTACAGACATAGTTCTGTTCGTCTGTTATTTCTCTCTTCCCAACGGTCGTGTGCCAGCAGACAAAATCACACCTCTAAAACCCAGGTGTGATTTTGTCTGCTGGCACACGACCGTTGGGAAGAGAGAAATAACAGACGAACAGAACTATGTCTGTAATAATTTACTGCATTTACGATGCTGTTTAAGAATCCGTAGCCAGCAGTCTAGATTTGATACAAAGACGTATCACACAAAATGATAAATTACTGACTGACATTTAACATCAATTCAATAACAACAATTACCCAAGTTCCACTAATAATAACAGATTTACAATAAAACACACAACTATTTAACTCTCACAACAAAAGGCGAAGAAGTTAATAAGTGGTGAGAAAAATTAGAAGAAATAGAAACGTTGGTGGAAGTAGGACATACATCGCGTAGATATCAAATCTCTGTCCTCACAGACTAGGATTTGTATAGCGTGGACAAGGTTTTAAAAACACAGAATATTGTCAGTGCAATTTCCTTAATATTGTAAGTAGCAGTGTCCTGTCAACCGGTATGGCAGGTTACATAATGGAAAGCTGCTGAGAAAGAAACTTCCAAATACCAGCCGTGGAAATCTTGGAGTTTGATGTGATGAATGCACTGATCGGTAGAGACGCTTTCACGGCGAACACGAGTGACATTTGGACTCTACGCGCAGCAGCGAGCTACATCTCACCTACACTGCCATTTTTATAACAAAAAATGACAACAGATGCTAAGATTCCAACATAACACGCTAGTGGGGGCACTATAACAGAGTTGTTAAATTCATTTAACGCTATTAACCAATTTTATCACCTTTCTTTGTAAACAAAAAGATGTGTGTCACTTGAACGTTCAGCGTCATTAGGATCTGATGTTCATAACTTACAAATTATCTCCGTGACAAACGTACCTGAAGCATTCTGTTCAGTCTACGTGAACAGTTTAGTGGGATAGCTAGGATTCTAGGGCCAATACGCAAAGCTTGCCTAGATACACTGTCCTAACTGCAAGGCACACAGCCAAGGTTTACAAAATCACCACACCAGAATTGGCTTTCAAATAAACATGTTAATTTAAATTCTGTTTATTATAATTAAGGGCAGAATTGACGGGATTATCACATTCTAAACATATGTAGATTTTTGGTACAACACGGACACAGACTTCTGTGTCACCTCGAACATCACCGATGGTAACAATAACTCAATTTTCGAAATATCTGAACGTCTCAAAGAATCAGGTCCTGCTTTTAGAAACAGTTCTTCCTGATTTTTCAATTACGAAGTAATTGGTAAGTTTTTTAGACTCAATTTTTGCTGCTTTTTGTGTCGAAAAGCCAGAACAGCAAGATTATTCAGCCTGGTTTGGCTTATAAAATTCCTCTTGCAGTATTTTACTACTTTCAGTTCACTAAATGACATTTCATCACCGGCCAACCTTGGTGAAAGCGTAAAAAACACGAGAACATTTCCAAACATTTAATCTGAAAACTGAAAAATCGGCATTTTCCAGTAAAACCTTTTGTTAAAAAGGAAAAGATATGAACAGATGAGCTGGGAAATAGAGGAGATAACGATTTCGGACATTTCTGTTGAGATTTGAACAAACATTTAAAATCTCTGCTTCTGTCACAGTAATGAGGTTTGGGTTCAAGAAATACAAAGAAGTTTATGTTTATGGTTCCGTGCATCGCTGATCTGTATTAATAATTGTCCAACGAGATGCAACACAAAGCAGTTTATCCCATTTTGTACTCATATAAATCGGTCATTAATAAGACAGTTTGCCTTGACCTGTACACATTATATAACAAAATGCAGCCTCGTAAATTAAGACACAGGTTTTCGCGCTCTGAAACCAAACTTGGTACGGTATGTGCTACTGTCATGATGTATATTTAGTTATGGCGAATAGGTTCTAATTCGTCCGAACTGCAGGTGGAGTTCACTTAGTGTAAGAACAATAATTCGTTGCGATGGGTTCTTGGACCCCCTGCGTCTGTTGGCCAATAAGCTTGGCATATCCTTGCCATACGGTGGCTATCATCCTGACAGAGTTGGTCTGTAGGAACCGACAAGAGAGAGTACGATATCTCGACAATGTTCGTAAAATGGTAAATTATCTCTCGTACCTAATGAAAGATCAGGCCATGAAGAAGACTGTGCAGTGATTTGTGCTTTCTTAAGTTTTTGTAGTAGGTGAAGGTGAGTTATCAGTTTCACGACCCGACCCCTTTACCCTGTGGGAAAATTTCCATTGTTTATTAAATCTAGGGATTTTTGGGCTCCAGAGGCAGACTTAAAATATATGGTCCTAAATATGAAAACGGGGGATGGAAAAGTCGGAAGAATCGAGAACTAGAAGAGATGAGCAAAGGAGAAAATATAGTAAAATAGATAAAAGGGCAAAGGATAAGCTGGTTACATCACCTAGAGAGAATGGAGGAGGAAAGGATGCCCAAAAAGATCTTCACTCAAGAACTGGAAGGGACGAGAAGAAGGGAAGATCCAGGAAAAGATAGAAAGAGGAAGTAGGAAGAGATCTTCATGTGCTGGGAGTGAGAAGATGGAGAGAGTTGGTGGCAGATAGGAAAAAATGGAAGGACACTGTTCGACATTCCAAAGCCCAAAGTGGGCTGTGGCGCCAATGGAAGAAGAAGGAGAAAAGAAAGAAAAAGAAGAAGAAGAAGAGGCAAACTTAAAGCTGTGACGAAGAAAATTTCTTATCCCTTTCAAGCGATAAAAACCTGGCGTTGGCCTGATGATTTTACTAAGATATGTGGACTTGTCCAATATGATTCTATTTGTCCAAGACACGGGAAAAAGAATAACAATACCAAAGAAATCAGCGCGTGAAAAAAAAAAGGTCGCTTAGAAAAGCACTTCCGCTGCGTCACATTGTATTGTTTTATTATAAGAAAACTCTTTGTTATGACGTAACAGATTCTGAGTGCGGGAGAAACCATGTGGAAGTTGTACAGGTGATAATTTCTCTGCCATTGTCGAAGATGCCGATAACGTACAAGGATAGGTGCAATGCAGGTCACCCACCATCTGTTCAGATGTTGCCTCCAGAACTGCCCCGTCATCACGTGTGACTGTCTAGAATTCTGAGGAGCGCGTAACAAGGGACTATGGCAGAGATGAATAAATGAAAGTGAGATGATGTGTCACTTTGAGGAGAAACACACACAGCCACACCTTGCAAAACCCCAACCATACATATTATTCGCTTTTGTTGTCCTAAATTTCTAGATACACCTTAAGAGGCTCAGAATTATTTACTTTCTTTTGGTACGTTTGAATATCACAGTCGCAGTCCTAGCCTAAATTGTTTTATGAGGGTCTGTATCTCCACAGTTCGGTGCGCCATTTAATAACCAAATATTATTAGCAAAATATGAGTCGCAGGTGACCGCCTGTAATGAGTCCGTAATGTATTTAGCTTCCTTACTGAATTTAGCTCTTCTTTCTGTGGGTAAGCAATGAGTTTCTACCCAGAGTGACTTCGGTAAAAGACTGCAGCTACGAATCAGTTTCGAGATTTATACTCGGTAAAGAACCTTCAGTACCCATAGTGCAAGGAACCAGAACAACATCAGAATCATTGAGGATAAGCCAGCAGCCGTGCTGGTGAGAAAAAGTGCAACGTAACTGCTGGGATATGCATCCTGGCCATCCCTTCAATAGCCTATTAGGCACTGACTACTACCGATCACAGTTTTGTGGTGAAATTATTAACCTGACCCCACTCTGCGAAACAGAAAGTGAAAAGAAACGTGCTTAAATAAACATCAAAGTAATGTGGTGGGACGTAAAGACAGTGGGGTCGTGTCTGGTTGTCTCGGATGCTAGTTGTGTACGTTCCCATACATTTCTCCTCACGAGCGCCGGCAATTCAGCACGCTGTACTTCATATCGCTCACGACTTTCTTCCTCGCATCACAGGATCCAACAAATAAGAAACAGAGAGAGGTCAAAGCATTTAAGAAGGCTTTGATGCAATGCAAAGAAAACAACGTGGAGCAAAGTGAGGCAAAAGAATTGCAAGGTTTAGAAGCCAGAAAATATAAATATCAATAAACAATGCGTCTTAAAAGAAAACAACGGAACCAAAGGGTCCATTGAAAGAAAACATAAGCGTTGACATACATGGCCTCTTGCCAGAAGACACGAGTATTCACAAACATGGCCACTTGACAGCAAACATCAATAAAAGCGTACATGGGCTCTTGATAGAAAACATAGCTGTTGACAAGCACAGGCTCTTGACAGAAAACTGCAATCAAAAACACGGGCTATTGACATGTTCCGCCTTCCCTTCTGTCATTTAGAGCTTCGTTATCACGCAATGGTTTCTCGTCGTGTGCGTAAAATTGTTATATTTGCTAGTCGGTCATTACAGTATGTATTGATTCTTCCGATACTTTACGACGTTGTATCAACTACTGAAGTAATAAGAGAGGTCATGTTTTATACCCATAACGCCCGAAAAATGTAGTCATTCGAATGATAATATATTCTGTTTTGGTTCGGTCAGTATACATCTCGATTGATACCAATGTACTTGTCTTTTGTGTTAATCAAAGTCAAGTGGTTATGGTCGACCGACATGTTATCAACAAAGGCAATAAATTGTTGTTCATATAGAAACCCATATGCCTAAACACTGCCAATTGAAAGACTGGGCCCCAGAGTCGGCGTGACTCTAGAGGAGAAACGCGAGGGGAAGAACGTTTTGCAAACAACTTTTCTTTCCTTTTGTTAAATGAAAATTCTTCTGCTCTTTCATACACATCGTTATGATAACAATAATATATATGTGTCATCCAACAATGCAAACAAATCTTTTAAAAAGTCGCATTACTAAAGACGGCTGTGGTCAGTGTGGTTAGAAAATTAGCTGATTTTGATTATTTTCAAAAAAATTTATACTTTTTTTTTTTCAGGAGAGACCAATTTAGGTTTGTTACAGGCTTAACAGTCCCTACAGTATTTGTAGGGCAGCACCCTGACATACGATAATCCTGGGAATTAAGCAGAGCGATATGTTTTGTTTCCGCGTCGGAGGTAAAAGGTATAGGTGCACCCTTGTACAGGCACTGAGGCCCCGTACAGTCCGTACGGCCCATAGGGGGAGTAGAGGTATAGCCCTACTCTCTCTTGACCACGGCACTAGAATGGAGAGAAGGGTCAGCGCTACGCCCCGGCCGCTCTTTACCCCCGGGAAAGACCCGGTACCGATTGTACAGGAGGATGTGTGGGCCCCAGAGCCGGTCTGGACAGGTTCGGAAAATCTCGCCCCACCAGGATTCGATCCCCGGACCGTCCAGCCCGTAGCCAGTCGCTATACCAACTGAGCTACCCAGCCCACTTCCGCGTGTGAAACAAACAAAAAATATATTCACTTTATGAAAAGTCCACGAATTTCCAAACGCTTGTGAAGGTTAGTGTACGGGCACTTATAGGATTAGGTAACATCGGGTCTTGAAGCCAGACGGTTCAGACTACTCCGAAACTCAAGCTGCGGATTCAGTCTACGGTCCCCTAAATCCGTTTCTTTTGGTCGAGGGAAGTGGGGGGGGGGGACTTTCAACCTTACAGCCATACTTCGCTCATGAAACAATAGTTTGTCGCCAACTCACACAATTCGTCCAACTGAGATTCCCACATTACCAGACAGTTAGATAACAAACACACCTTCTGTCAAAATGTTGTGTCCACAGAAAAACTGCTTGTCCTCAGCTGTCCGTAAAAGGTAACATGCTTAAATGTTGGACTATTTAGGCTCAGTCAACTTTTTTCCTGTTTCTGTGTCGACAAGTTGCTGTTTCATGGCAGATTTGTAATTACGAAATTAAGGGTTCGTCTTAGAAACGACGGCCTTCTGTGATCGATGAAATAGGGCTTACAGTCTGGTGCAGTCACTCGACACTAGAGGCGCCACATTCAACATCGACTGTCAACTGACTTTTGCCGAAATCTGTATAGTTTTGAAAGCGAGGGACAGGAACAGGAACCGAAGTACAAAGTTTGTAACCAACCCAAATAACTAAACAAACAAAATAAATTATCTGCCGGAATGCACAACTCACTTGAACTTCACGGAGCAGGGATTTTTGTGAGAGACTGATGTTCGAATTATGTGCAGGAAATGCGGGTAATGCAGAAGTCATGTCTAGTCCTTGAAACGACCGTTTGTGTATGTAGTTGAATAACTGTCTTGGGGAAAAAAGACGGAAGGGGGAAATCATTATAGAACGTTGGGAGGCGAATTCAGTATTCTATCGCGTACGTTACGTGGAAATCAAGCCAAACAAACTCTGACATGAGTTTCACCCCAACAAACGCACCCACACTGCTCCTGTGCAGTATAAGATTCCGAATTTAATACATGTACTCTTTTCGTGTAATTGTTCAATGCAAAAGCACAGAATCAGATTAATATGCCAGCCTACTCTAGTCTTTATTTTGCTGTCTAGAATAAATTCGTTTGTTACTTGGACCTAGGAGGGACGAGGTAACGGGTGAATGGAGGAGATTGCATAACGAGGAGCTACATGATTTGTACTGCACACCCAATATTGTGCGGGTGATAAAATCGAGAAGAATGAGATGGGCTGGGCATGTGGCGCGTATGGGTGAGGAGAGGGGTGTGTGTATAGGTTCTTGGTGGGGAAATCGGAGGGAAGGAGACCACTGGGGAGACCTAGGCGTAGATGGGTGGATAATATTAGGACGGATCTCCAGGAG
>Ga0123352_10011179_pt1 | contig 14135 bp, 12 predicted proteins | sample TergutLab28metaG_FD_89700 | JGI IMG/M metagenome (GOLD analysis project Ga0123352, IMG submission 89700) | Labiotermes labralis P1 segment gut microbial communities from Petit-Saut dam, French Guiana - Lab288 P1 | ecosystem: Host-associated > Arthropoda: Insects > Digestive system > Gut ...
AAATTTGTAAGCGGGGGAGGGCACAGATGGACATGTGGCGCGAGCGCTATTGATGCTGGGCACACAAGGGCCCCCCCCCCCCACACACACACAGAATATACCATACTTATTGCTTTTCCACTACAACAAAGTTTGCACGAACGCGCCTCAATGTGACGTTTGTACGTCTGCCTTGCCTGTCATGTTTATATTTATTTCAGTTCATAATTACTCAAATCGATGGCCAAACGTTGCTCCAGTTGCACACGCACATAAGTCTTGTTGATAGAAATTAATCTAATGATAATTAGGAACCATTTAATGCTCGCTTTTCTCTCTATTGTTAAATGGGATTACAAGATTTGTTTAATGAATAAACTATATTATCATTTCATTGTAGTTTATGTTAAGAAAGCGATGGAAAAATATTCCCATCTGATAGTGTTGAATATTCACATATTGTTCTCAAATTCAGGTCTAAGGGACTGTATTTCCTCGTGTTTCTCAGTTTAATAAACTGAGCTGCTGAACGATAGATTAAAATCCTGCCAGGTTTTTTTAAATACAAGTGACTACAAAGTTAATACAGGATACCGAGTGTCTTACTCGTATACCTACTATGTTTGCCTGTTGCAATGGCAGTTACATTTCTCCTGCATAGACCTGTGCTCTGAGGGTGTGTTCTTCATCTCGGCTTTCTCTACCTATTCATCTCGTTGAAGTAACAAATAACTACGTCACAAGAACAGTCATTCCAGGAACGTTGAATGAATGTCTTCCATCTTGTGCAAGGAACGAAGTTGTAAAGCTGCTGTTTTCTGCTTTATGTTCAGAACTTTGACTACGAAATGTGACAATCTGATGGAAACTTTAGCTTTACGTATGAAGCCTGAGATTTGATCTCTGAATTTCTAAAGCGAAGACAGAATCCATTCAGTGTCGAGTTGTGAATGGATTCACCGAAATTTTTTAAACTTGTGTAAGTAAAAATATCCCTTGTCTGTTTTATATCTCTTTTCTGAATTTATCAAATTTTTTAGGTCACGTAACAGCCGCTATTTAAGATATTTTAAAGTAATAACTTTGTAATGGTTATCCAAGAATTGTTAACCTTTGGCTTTCATTTTCTTGGTTGAGACCAGTGAAACTACTTGCTCATGATAAATGTCATCTGGTTTATGGGTTTGTCTCCCTGTTATATTTACTCTTATTCAAGAGATCTTATTTACACATGCTCTTGTAGAAGAATTACTGGTATTTTTTGTGTGGTTTTTATAAGTCTCCGACTTAGTCGTTAGCCAGATTTTCTTTCCGTTGAGTATGGACTGGATTTCGAAGTTGGATGCATTATTTTTCGCCGTTCTGTGTATTCTTTCTAGGCGAAACCTGAGAGTGACACCAAACTTCGTTACACGTTCTCTCTCAAAATAAATTGTTACGTAACATCATGTAACTTATGCAGTTAACTTAGCGTAATCAAATAAAGTAACAAAAGAGCAAGAATTCTTCAGCAAGGTTAAGGAACATTATGTTTGCTCAGAGAGCAATACTATTAAATTTATTCAAGTAAAAATTTATAAATGTGAGGAGAAAATGTCATGGTTAAGAGATTAAAAAGCAATCCTCGCTAAATGTAATCAAATGGACGAAGATAAGGTGTGATGGAGGTTTAACAAGCATAGGAGAGGTGAGAATTACAAATGATTTTACTCGCAACACATGAGAGTAATTGTTGAGATGTGTTTTTAGAAGGTAATGTTACTCCCATACTTACGTACGTACTTAATTACTTATTATTCCATGGAGCAGAGTCCTCCTCGAGAAGCTAACCGGTTTTCAGCTAGTCAATAAATTCCCCGCATTTCATGGAACCTGTAGGTTCTTATTTCAAACTTTCGCCGTGTTCTGAATGTTGTATGCTTTCGTCTGGGTAATTCCCCGGCCTCTGAATTTTATATGCCGACGTTTCGGAACACTCTGTTCCATCTTCATACCTATCTGCTTACGAAGATGGGACAGACAGTGTTCCGAAACGTCGGCATATAAAATTCAGACGCCGGGGAGTTACCCAGAAGAAAGCATACAACAACCTGAAGGTTCATTACCGCATTCACAAGTGTCCGCTACCTGTCCCTATTCTGAGCCAGCTCGATCCAGTCCATACCCCCACATCCTACTTCCTGAAGATCCATCTTAATATTATCCTCCCATCTAAGCCTGGGTCTCCAAAGTGGTCTCTTGCCCTCAGTTTCCCCACCGAAACCCTGTATACGCCTCTTTTTTCTCCCCCATACGCGCTACATGTCCCGCCCATCTCATTCTTTTCGATTTATCACCCGAACAATATCGGGTGAGCAGTACAGATCATTAAGCTCCTCATTATGTAGTTTTCTCCACTCCCATGTTACCTCGTCCCTATTAGGCCCAAATATTCTCTTCAACTTCCTATTCTCAAACACCCTCAGCCTGCGTTCCTCCCTCAATGTCAGCGACAAAGTTTAACACCCATACAAAACAACAGGCAAAATAATAGTTCTGTATATCTCTATTTTTAAATTTTAGAATAACACACTGGAAGAAAAAAGATTCTGCACCGAATTATTGCCAGCATTCCCTGACTTCATTCCGCTCATAATTTCTTCCTGAAAGAATTTTGATTTGTTAAGGTTGTTCCCAAATATTTGAACTCTTCCACTCTTTCAAAGAAACTATTATTAATCTTTATATTGTGACTTCGTACTGCATAGTGATATCGAGGCATAACCATGTACTTAGTCTTATCAGCATTTACTTCTAGTCCAGTCTCTTTACTAGCAACTACTAAAGGTTCTGTGTTTTTCTTCATAGTATGTACGCTTTCATTACGTTAACATTATCAGCATAAACTAGCAGCTGATGAGTACCATTTAATTTCAAGCCATCCTGGTTTACCTGAACACTCCTAATAGCGTACTCTAAAGCAAAGTTGAAAAGTAATGGTGATAGAGCTTCTCCTTGTTTCAAACCATTCCTAATAGGAAACCTGTCAGACAAATTCTTGCCTACCCGGAATCTGCTATACTTTTCCGTCAGACACATGTTTATTAGCCTTACCCGTTTCATAGGGGTATCAAACTCAATGAGAATCTTATACAAGACCTCGCTCCATACTGAATCATAAGCTTTCTTGAAGTCTATAAAGAGCTGATGCTCTGCTTTTTTGTATTCTCATTTTTTCCCCAAGTACCTGACGAATGCAGAATATAGGGTCAGTAGTAACCTGTTGCGTCGAAATCCACATTTATGATCCCTAATAATTTCCTCCGCATATGCAGTTAACCTTGACAGCTGGACATTGGATAAAAGTTTGTAGGTAGTTGGCAAAAGTGATATGCCCCTATAATTATTACAATCTGTTTTATCCCCCTTCTTATGAATAGGTACTATGATCGACTCCTTCCACTCCTCAGGCAATTCCTCCTTATTCAAAATAGAAATAATAAGTTTGTGGATCACATAGCGAATTGCTCTACCCTCTGCTTTATTCAATTCTGCTGTTATTTGATCAGTACCTGGTGATTTGTGACTTTTAACTTTTCAATAGCCAACTCAACCTCAGAGACACTCGGCTCAGATACTAGTGGTTCTCCTGTGTGTATTTCTGTCTACCTAATATCATTAACCCCATGTACATTGAATAGCTAAGAGAAATGGTTCCTCCATCTAACCAAAATACTGTGTGAGTATGTAACCAAATCAACTTTCTCATCATTTACTATATTAATTCCAGGCTGATAACTCTTCTGAAAGTCACTGATGCCCCAATACAAGTCCGTAATGTTTTTGATCTTACTGTTAGTTTCAAGTTCCTCAATTTTAGCCCTCAGATATGCCTTCTTTTTGTTCCTGAAATGTCTGCTAACTTCACGTATTACATTGTTTAGAATATCTACATTGCTTTGGCTTGCATCCTGTACCTACTGCACTGTAGCCTGCTTCCCTGCTTCAATTTATGCAGACCTAGACTCTCTTTAGCCGAGAATTTGATGTTTTCTTTAATGTTCCCCCAAGCCCTATTTATGCCTTCGCTATCACTTAAGTTCTCCAAAGCTGCAAACCTGTTTGAAATCTCAATCTGATACTGTTTCCTAACCTCCAGCTCATTTTGCTTACTGAGATTAAATTTTTCCATATCGGGCTTCTGTGCTGCTTTTTTACTTACTGCCAATCTTTTCCTAACTTTTGCAACCACTATGTATTGATCAGTATCAAAGTCAGCTCCCCTGAAACATCATACGAGCATACTCGAATGCCGTCTCCTATTTATCAATGTGTGATCAATCTGGTTGTGAGTCTTCCCATCAGGAGATGTCCACGGGTAGTTAAGAGTTTTTCGGTGTGGGAACATCGTGCTCTTAACAACTAGATTTTTTTTTGATGTGGGAAGTTTACTGTTCCATCACAATTATCGTTACTATACTGATGTAGACTCTCATTCCCAAATGTCAATTTGAAAATATTCTCTCTTCCCACTTTTGCATTAAAATCTCCGAACAGAATTTTCATATGGCAATTAGGAATATGATAAAAAAACCTGTTCTAATTCCTTGTAAAAACTGTCTTTTGAATCATCACTTTTCTCCTCACTTGGTGCATACACGTTCAGAACAATGACATTACACCAGCGACCTCTCAGAACTATATACATGACATCCTATCGCTAACAAACTCTACTCTCGTAACTGCTGATGCTATTCTGTGGTGTACAAAAAAATCCTGTTCCCATTTGATGATTTTCGTTTCCTTTTCCTTAAAATATTATAATCCCCTGTTCTTACTGTGCCCCCCTCTGTCCTACCTAAGGCCCAGCACACCCACTAAATCTAATTTTTATCTTGCTAATTCCCTGGCTGCTGCTGTTAGTGAACCTGCCCTATACTGTCTTCTAACATTCCAAGCACCAAATCTCATGTCCGTTTTTCGTTACCTAGGTCGTACCAAAGTAACAGTCCAGGTCCGAGGTCTTCTGTCTGAACATTTCGTAACACGATACACGTACATTTTTGCGGCGAGGAGTTATTAGCAACTCGCCCAACCCCCAATCTGGAGGACCACCCCTTCTCGGCTGTCCGCGACTGCTTACTCAATATATTCGCAACTACCCTCCATACTGGAGGCCGTTCCTCTATCCGCAACCTGAGGACGCGCCATGCCGTGGTGACGGGGACCCACTTATCACAGGTTAATGGTTAATCCCGTGCGTGATCTGAAATAATATAAAAGCTGACAGTCAGTAAGAAATCTCTGTTTAGCATCGGTGATGGTCGCATCGATTTTAAACCGTTTCATAGGTTTAGAGTTGTCCTAATTTTTATAGAATATAGTATACCTCAGTCGTCAACATCTTATCCTGCCACTGCGCTGCCGACTGTCATAGATAATATCACATTTCCAATAACAATTCAATCGTTCTGCTTAGATATCAGGAATAAGGTCTGTTGATGTTTTGTAATCGGCGGCTTGCGTTTTTCTTCTCCGTTGTTGGTAAAAAATATAATTTATTAAATGTTATTCTAGATTTTTCTGTGTATGTAATAAAATTTATGTAATGAAAGTATAATAACACCAAGGGATTAAGCCTGCATCGATACGATAAATTATATGGATATCTATATTCTATGATATAACATCGTACCATGTATGTTGATCTGTTATTAAATAAATAAATAAATGAAATGTAAGGGTTGGGCCAGATTTTTTATGGCTGGTTTCTGTGGATGGTTTCTGGTTACACTGCAGTTATCCTCATCTTCGAGTTCCAGCTATAGGAATATCAGCCGATTAGCACAGGGGAATGCAGATTATAGATTCCAGTCAGATATACCTGCCTCTGCAGGTTTAGGCGGAATAGTTTGTGCTTGTTGAGACGAATGAATATATGGTAGATAGAGAGAACTGGGCTGTAATTAATAATTACCTGCTTCCAAATTACTAATTCTGAATTACTGTGGAAAGGCTTGCGAATAGCAGAGAAATTGTGCTCGTTAACCGTTGGTCTGGCACGGAATGCAGCCCGGTATCTCACGCACGCAATAAGAAACTTGACTTAAAATCGACCAATGTAAATTTGTAGTTGAATTTACTAATGGGGTGACCAGAAGGAAAATCGTTTCTCGGGATGCGACGCCGTGTATTGTAGAATTTTAGAGACATTTTAGACGAACCTACTGCCTCCATCTTCAGTGTAGACTGTGAAGAGATTATATTACTTTGACGTTACGTACATCTGCTGAAATCGGTTTCTATTAATGTAAACGACTTCACAGCCCCACAAGATTTTATATCTCGTATTTTGTATTATCAAGAAAGCCGGCCATGCCTATTAATTACGTCATAATTCTCTTCATGAATTCTACTCACCTATTAAGAATTGCTGTGCCAACAATCGGATGAACTCTTCTTGGGAATCACTATAAACGTAGGCCAGTCCATGTCCAAGCTTGCAGAACACAGCAGTTTGTTCCTGTGTACTTCAACATTTTATCCTCGGTGATATTCTATGGAGTGCTGATGGACCTAGCCTTTCACTCGAGAACTGACATCTTGTCTATAAAGTATTTCTGTCTATCTAAGAGCATTTCGTTTCCCATCTATCTTTCCATCTGTTGGTCCGTCCACCTGTTAGAAGACCCAGCATCGTAATGTATAAAGTGATGCAACATAACTGACGTTTCGGTATTCACTTAGACACATCATTTCTATGTATGATGGACGGTCCTGATGTCTGCGTGCGAGCATAGTACGACCTCTAATGGACTGTCTGTTGGTGAAGGGACAGCCAATACTCCCATTTTAGAGTTCATCCCGTTTGTTAGGCCAGAGACAGAGATAGATGGATAGATAGAGACAGACAGAGAAACAGAACGTGAATTAACCCGCTTGGGTAAGTACTAGAGCAATGCAAGCATAAGTATCTTGTCACTTTCTATTTTCTGTTTCTCCCTTCCTTCCTTCCTTCCTTCCTCCTGCCTGTCGTTATTTATTTTCTTCATTCCTTCGTCTCTTCGGATACTTTATGATGCCAGGAAGGAGGTCTACATATCTCCGGTTTTACTTTCTTTATTTCTTCCTTTACTTCCTAAGTTACTTTCTTTTCTCTGTCTCTATTTCTTTTTATTTTTTCGAAGTTCATGGAATTATTCTACACGTATTGGATGATCGATCGCACTAAAGCTTTCCCACTTTTGACAGTGGTATTTTTTTATGTCCCAGTAGAACAGTAGGCTAACTAACTCTGACACTACACAGATGTATGGTACATATAAGCCTATATACACACAGGAACAATTAGATTATCTGTAGTGCAAGTTTCATTTCCACTATCGTTTCAGCAATGGAAGTTACTATCTACCAAATATGCTTCTTGAGATTTTAGATCGCAAAGAGTCTTATACACTGAAAATGCTGGTAACAGGTTTATCCGAAACGTTGGTATTTGCGGAATCAATTAAACTGAATGGCGTCACATCCCGAAAGAAAATATGTAAATTTAATTTTGGCTGAAAGCTAAATTTGGTGTTTAATCTGGGTGTCATTTTAGACAGGTTTCGGAAATGTTCTGTACTGTATGAATTGTAGTGAAACACATATTTTTATTTTTCGAGCTCGTTAGTATTCATATGCATCTACACACTTGTTTGATGCAAATATTCTGCATATTGTCCACACACTCCTTTTATGTGTTTCATATGATTGTAGGCTTTCTTTACGATGTCACAAAAAATGTGTTGTCATTAGACTACGACCGTCTTTCTGTCCGTCCTTTCGTCCGTCTCTGATCCAGTATCAGCGATTAAACCTTTGCTGGATTTTCATAAACTTCAGTGTCAAGATTCTTGCAGTTTTCCAGCAAGCGTAATTTTGTGGAAATTATCTCAGTCACAGTTGACATCACACGAAGCGGTAAATGTCTGTAATTCCTTACTTTCCATATTTCTTTGGCAGATTTAGTTGAAATGCAGTCTAAAATATCTGCCCTTAATGCCGTTGAGCAGTTGTGAGTTTTGTGTAAGTCGGTGCAAGGGCGTAAATGAAATTATCCGTATTTTGTACATTTCTGCCCCTTTTCCAGTTTTCTTCAATGCGGACGCTGTTCACAAGCATTCATTGACTAAGAGTTTTATGCAGATCGGAGCAGTGACAGTCCCGATTTTCTTAGGGACGCCATTGCATTTCGGTCCGTAATTTGGACTTTTGTTTTCCAATTTGATTTATGCTTCGTGTAAGTGGTGCCTTTTTGTATTAACTACCAACTATTTAATTAAGGGCCGTAACCGGATTTTCTATGTAACAGAGTGGGACTGTGTCCTCTGTGAGGTGGGAAGTGAGCTATTTTGTGTAAAGTCAGACTTCACTTGCAGCTGGCGAAATCGACCAACGTTTTCTGTAGTGTTTATATCCGTCCCAGAGCCAGCGCTTGGCTGGCATTCAAAATCCACATAGCGCTACATACTTCATGTGCAGCCATCCAAACTTTACCTTCAGAAATTCAGACCATATTCCCTGCTTCCTTCCTTTGCTGCATACTGGAACGCTTCACTTCTCGTCACCAGTTTTTCACTGCCCAGGCCTGGGTTCAATCCCGGGCCTGTCATTATTGGGTTTTATGGTGGATGATACGGCACTGGATGCGATTTCTCGCCTAGTACTTCGGTTTGCTCCTGTCATTATTATTCTACCATTGCTCCATACACATTGTCGTTGCCGACGTTACGTAATATTAGTAAGTGATAGCGTTTTTAAATAACACACCCATCACCTTGCCTTTTTTCACTTCCCAAAACCCTACCCTGCTAACGGAAGGACGAGCGGGCAATGCCTGGGAAAGTTCAGATAATTAAATTTTCTGTATTCCAGCCAATAAATTCAGTGCCTCTCAATATACCCTCTGATTTCTTCTTCTTCTTCTTCTTCTTCTTCTTCTTCTTCTTCTTCTCTTCCTCCTCCTCCTCCTCCTCCTTATTCTTCCTCTTCCTATCCTTCTTCTTTCCTCCATCATCATCATCACCATCATCATCATCATAATCATCTTCGTCTTCCTCCTCTTCTTCTTCTTCTTCTTTTGGCAGGGTTGAAATCAATAATAGTGCAGTGCATGTCGTTCACTTTTAAACGCGTATCCATGCTTTGTAATGCGCCACAATACAAAAAGGAAAAGTGTTTGTATATACGTAAAGTAAAGCTTACGACCCCGCGTTTTATTACAACCGACCGAGTCGAAATATCAGTAGGAGTAACATGTTACACAGTCGTAAATGCCATAAAGCATAGCATGTGTTTTAAGCGTACAATCTGGAGAAAAATATTATTTAAGGAGACACAGGCTTATTCTCTGTGCTCTAATTTGATAAGCCTGTTAAGAGGTTTTATGTGACTTTTACTGCAGCAAGATCTTTAGAGTTAAAGAGATTCCCACTGAGTGTTATATTCAATGTAAGCACTTCATGACAAAGTAGGGGAGAAATTTCTTCGCTTTCGAGTGCATCGTAAAAAATCGTACCTGATTTTTAAAACATATTTTTTTTTCCTCATCTAACCACTCGGAACACAAATTCTGTTTTTATGTTTCCTGGCTTCAGAGGCCTGTGTATTATAGTTAGTAATGCTTTAGTTTTGGAAGGTGGAGGTTTTGTGTATTGGTAATTCGATAGCTGAGGTCTTTAAGAAGTATCTTAACAATTGTAATTTATTGTATTAAATAATCTGTACTTCTCTTAGCTCATAGTTTCTATCGGCAAGCACTTTCTGTAATGATTGATGCGTTTAATCTTCCGAAAATGCTGGTCGCCTGTGTAATAAAGGTACAGCAAAGCCTGGACAGACCCTGTGGGCTCCAGAAAGTTGAGGCTGTCAGATTTCGAGACAGTCGATACATGGGGTGGTAAGGTTGTCAGACCTACGCACCGGCCGCCTTTACCCACCAGGAAATTTTCATGGGCCTCGTTTCTGTTAGAGGCCGAAACAACTCCAGGGCCATAGTGCGGCCGGAAGGATTTTGACACTATCGGGAATCGAACCCGCGACCATCCGACTTGTAGCCCAGTGCCCCAACCAACTGCGCCACCGCTTACACCACCCTGTGTAATAAATCACACTGAAATAATGAAGTAACATGCAATAAAACAAACTCCCCTCACTGAAGTAGACAATTCAATAGTTGGGGTTCGTGTGTGAAAGACGTTGAAGAGTGGCTGTGACGACGGTAGCTAACTGTTGCTGTTTTTGCAATCAAATAAAGGCCAAGACATCATATGGCACAGCTGTTTGACGTTACGGGAATGAAGATTGTATACTGATGGGTGAAGTCATTTAACGACGCTCTTTTGGCAATAGCATTTGGTTTTGAACGAGATGGTTATGCGATTGTGAATGGTGAGCATCTAGAGAGCTTTGTGTGAGAGCTATGATCAGGATATTACCCCAGGTATTTCCTGGGAATTAAGTCATAAAATATTTTAGAATACTCATTCCTCTTGCCAAGCTCGTTTTCGGAACTTCCATAAATGCAAACAGGAATGTGAAATTTACCCTTGTGTTGAGGTTTTATATTATGAATGTGTGATTATGAATTATTAATAATAGACCTAAGTGATGTGGCAGGAATATGATCGTTGACTACAGGAACATAGATTTGATTCTCATTAATCTTCTCGATGAATGCTATTTGAATCAAATGATATACACAGTGGAATCAAAGAATGCCGCAGAGTTAAAAGCACGCTTTAAAAGAAAAGTTACACAGAGCCGGGAAATTGATGGATTGAGTGAGAAGTTGTACCTTCTTACGGTAGCGTTGGTTAGATGCATCTGTTCTGGGATTTGACGCTATGTTGATTGGTAGTAACTGTCGTTTCGGAAGGACTGGCTTATTCCATATTCAGGATCACAAGCCAGAAGAAACGAGTTTTCAAAACACGCTACAGCTTTCGTTATTTATTAAAACATTTACCATATATACGGAGCCGATTTATTTTTTCCTTTTTCTTATCCTTGGTCATTTTACTTTTGGTTTTTAAGCGAAATAATCCTTCTACGCTTTTAATTTTGTCTTCGTGATCTTATTTCCTTCGATCGCAATGAAAGCCCCTCTTATCATTTAGAAGAGATCAACACCCACCATTAAAGAGCATCCTTTTTAAAGACGCCAGTCAGAAGGACTTCAGTCAAGCCACTTTTACTGTACTTATTTTGTGTACTTTCTTAAACTGGAGCCCTGAAACCCCCTTCTAAAAGTTCAGAGGTAAAGTTCGTCCTAGTACAGGCCAGGAAGGCCCAGAAAGGGGAGTAGAGGTGTAGATTTACTCTTTCTTTCACCTCGGTGTTAGATGAGGTGGGTGTTAACTCCACGCCCCTGTCGCTTTACCCGCGGAGAAGAGACCCGGTACACGTTTTATAGGAGGCTGGGTGGGTCTCAGGGCCGGTCCGGACGGGTTTGGAGAATCTCGATTCCACCGGGATTCGAACCCGGACCGTCCAGCCCGTAGCGAGTGGCAATATCGACTGTACCTTGTAACGTATGTAAAGTCAAGGTATGGGTAAATTTGCCACTGTACTTAATTCGGGGCCACACCCTATGTGGAAGTGTGGGTACAGCTCCGTTCATTCTTAACATAGGCACTAGGTGGGGATGAGCGGTCTGCTTCACGTCGCGATGATCTCGAAGAAAATTCTTTTGTAATCTATGAATAGGAGTGTGGGTGGGTTTCAGAGCCAGTCTGGATGGTTTGGATAAGAGAAATCACTTACCTGCGCCGTGAATCAGAACCAAAATTCCACAGTCTTCCAGGATCTCATTTTGTGTAAGTTCGCAAAACCATAAAGTAAATCCCTATAACTCATCAACTTAATAGTTAATGTCCCAGATACTTTATTCGAAATTATTTCTGTCCTTCTGACACGCTCCGATAATGTGCAATATTTATTTCATTTTTTCGCTAAGTGAAGCAAGTTTCAGACACGCACATTCACGAGGTTTAGAGGTCGTACTTGCAAGAAGGTCGAACCGTATAGGAGTGCGTAGTTTTATTGGAACACTTCCAGTATTCTGCTGGTTTTCTAGGCACGTCCGCAAAATTGCGAAAATCGACTGTCGGTTTCGTCATGTCTGTCTGCTTCCACTTGACGGATTTTCATGAAATTTTGTATTGGAAAATATTTCGAAAATCTGTCGAGACATTTCAAGGTCAACTTAAATCTCACAAGAATAACGGGTACTTTACGTGAAGACTTATGCACATTTGTGGTAGTATCTTTCGGAATTATTCTTAGAATAAGAAATGTTTCAGATAAAAGTTGCAGAGAAAATCAAAACATGTTTTATATTTCGGAACCTTTTATCCGAAAATCGTGCCGTTTATGAGATACTGTTGAAAAATATGGTAGAGCCCCACTGGTCACGGATGAGAATATGATACGGCGCATGTTCTTTGCTCGCTGGATAACTAAAGTTACAGACGCGTACTCAGAAGACGTAATACTTATTGCTTTTCCATGAAAATTGGTTACGCGAACGCGGCTAAATGTTAAGTTATGCGTACATTGCCTCTCGTATTAATAATGTAAGTTTACAAGACGTCGACATGGATAAAATGTATTAATCTTAACCGTTTCAAGCTCAGTGTTAGCTATATGTACCACTTACTGTATATTAGAAACCTGCAATTTACCACAGTGCGTATTTCTGCTTCACGTTACTCTCACAAGAATTGCCGATCATTTCCCTGCACAGTATTTACTGAGTGGACGAGGACTGTATTCTCTGCGAGGTCGGTACTATACTCTTATCACAACATTGAAATAATGTCCAGTCTCTGCTGCCTTCCTGTCACAATATTCAGTCCAGGTTAACTTGTTTCCTGTGTTGTGTACTGAAACAGCCCACTGTCCATCACTTTATATTCTTCGTTCCCGAATGGTACGCAGTTGCAAAGGGCGACGATTTGTACTGTGGTCTTCTAGCTTCTGACACCGTCTAATCTGGCGGCTGCTGATAGCGGTGGCCTTGCGGACTATGGCGTAGGTCTGAGAGCGCGTGGTTGCTGGAATCAGAGACTCGAATCTTTCTTTGGGCATGGATGTTCGTCTCTTGTGTTCGTTGTTTGTTGTGTAGGTAGCGGCCACTGCGACGAGCTGATCACTCGTTTAGAGAGTTCTGTCGGGTGTGTCTGTCTAATTGTGTGTGGTCTAGAATGCTTAATAATCAGGCAGCCCAGGCTCGAATTGGGTTGTTGCACCGAAAAAAAAAATGAAAAGGTTTGGCATGTGGTCATCAAAGTTTGAGGGTACTTTCTGCCTCGCAACGAAGGTCGCGGTAGAAATACCTGCTTCTTATGCGGAAGGTTCTGTTTTCAAACTTCCTCCTGAGACTGGCTATTCGAACTGGACTTTGTGGCGGTTTACCTAAACCCCCCCCCCCCGGAACGTAAAATAATAGCTCAGATTGTATGGCGTATCTCTACCCTAAGTTTCGAAGCCGGTGTCTGCCGACTCCGGAGGGCTAACCACTTGACCACGGCTTTCGGTAAATTTGTTAATTACAACTCCGTAACAATGCAAACAATTTAGTTTGTGGCGAAGAAAATGGGGTAAGCCCTCGACTCTGTAGGGACGTGGAAGATGCCTGCAGGTTCTGTGGCATCTAATGTTCATGAAGAAGCAAATGAATGGGATATAGGGTAATAGGGTAACCCTGCCTGTAATTAATGGCATAGAATCAAGAGAGCAACGGTCTCTGTAAGAAATACAGATTGGACCAAGTATCATTTAAACGAAAGCTAGTCGTAATAAATATTGATGCCAGTGCATTATTATGAGCATCAGTGTATAAAAAGCGACTGCGACACTGTGGTATTGATCATGGAAGATTTTATTGAAAATTTTTTTGTAAATTTGTTAAGTTAACGAAGAAATTTTAAATACAATTTACTAAAGGGTGAACGGACTTGTGGCCGCCCTGTGAAAGGCGGGCATTGTGCATGTGTTAATGTATCACAAGATTTCTCACTGGTACCATATTAGTTTGCAGAAACGTCCATATACTATAGTAAAAGTTATTTTAAATGTAAAATTCCAGCACTCCCCCCCCCCCCCCCCCCCCCCTTTATTTACAACAATATACA
>Ga0123352_10011182_pt1 | contig 14133 bp, 13 predicted proteins | sample TergutLab28metaG_FD_89700 | JGI IMG/M metagenome (GOLD analysis project Ga0123352, IMG submission 89700) | Labiotermes labralis P1 segment gut microbial communities from Petit-Saut dam, French Guiana - Lab288 P1 | ecosystem: Host-associated > Arthropoda: Insects > Digestive system > Gut ...
CCTGACTTAAATCCCATCGAAAAGTTCTGGGCGTGGTTAAAGTGCAGACTTCGTAGAATTCTTCCCAATTTCGATTCTCTTGATGATGCTCTTGTGGACTGTTTTTAATTTATGTGATTATAATAAAAACGCAATCGCATTACCGCACCCCGCTCCTTCCTATCCGAACCATGTGTTAATTATCCCCCGTAAGGTAGCGCGGAATTTATTTACCCTTGCGAAAAATGATATCGACGGAATTATTGGCATGGCAATCAAAATCCGAGGCAGCAATCATGATTATTCATTATTAATAAACGGCGGAAGTAGGCAGGACGTAATGCAAGCCCATTTTCATTTGTTCGACGGAAGCCTCGCGTGTCAAAAAGGATTATCGAAAAATGAAGGAAAATGTTTTAATCATTTTAATGAAGAATCATGGAAGGAATTTATCTCCGGTTTACGGAGTTTAAACGCTTTTTCAATAGTTATCCAAGTTGAAAGGGATAATACGTCTAATATATATGTAATATGAAAAGGAAGTGTTCCATGACCGGAATCACCATCACCCGCATGAGCGACATCGCGCCCACACATTCAAGCGATCATCCTAAATATGAATTCTACAAACACGCCGTTACCGACAGCGCGTATAAATATGAAGTTTCAAGCCCGCGTGAGGGCAACCAAACCGTTGCGGCTTTTTACGTACTGCCGCCGGGCAAGTCAAATTATCCGTATCATTACCATACCACTAACGAGGAAGTGTTCTATATGATTTCCGGCGGTGGTTTGTTGGAAACGTCCGATGGCGAGCGATCCGTTAAGGCGGGGGATATCATCGTATGCCCCGCCGGAAAACAAGGCGCGCATAAGATAACGAATAACACGCAGGAAGATTTGGTTTACCTTGATGTGGATACGAACCATACGCCCGACATCGCGTATTATCCGCACTCGAATAAAGTGGGGATACGCCACGCGGGCGGTATGCGGGATAATTTTAGGCTGGACGGCAACGTAAAATATTATGAAGGCGAATAGGAGCTGAAACCATGCACGATATAAGGAAAATGCGGGAGGATTTCCCCGCGTACAAGGCATTAATGGACAAGCGGGGCACGGATTACGGGTTGGATTTTTTTATAGAAATGGACGAAAGGTATCGAGCAGCATTAAAAAATGCCGAAGAAATGCGCGCCGATATTAACGCGATCAGCAAAAAAATCCCTCTGCTTAAAAAGCAAGGGGGGGATGTTACCGTGCTGATGAATGAATCAAGGCGGATTTCCGCCGAATTGAAGGATATTGAAAAAGGATTGAGAAATTTTGACGAGGAACTGGACGAACTCCTCATGGGCGTACCCAACGTACCGCACCCGAGCGTACCCGAAGGGGCGAGCGACACGGACAACGTGGAGATACGCAAATGGGGTGAGCCGACGGCGTTTGGTTTCGAACCGAAGGCGCATTGGGATTTGGGTACAGCGCTGGGGATTTATGACCCCGAAACAGGTGCCAAGATAGCGGGTTCGCGTTTCTATGTGATGCGCGGAGTGGGGGCGAAGTTAAACCGCGCGTTGAAAAATTTTATGCTGGACAGGCACACCCGCCACGGCTACGAAGAAGTGACCACGCCATACATCGTCAACCGACGCTCGGCGACGGGTACTGGGCAATTGCCCAAATTCGAGGACGAAATGATGTACAAGCTGGAGGGGACGGATTATTTCCTTAACCCTACGGCGGAGGTACCCGTCACCAACATCCACCAGGATGAAATCCTTGACGGTGCGCGTTTGCCCATCCGCTATTGCGGTTATGCCCCCAGTTTCCGCAAGGAAGCGGGATCGGCGGGGCGCGACACGCGGGGCTTGATACGCGTACACCAATTCCACAAAGTGGAAATCGTACACTTTACCCGTCCCGAAGATTCCTACGCCGCGTTGGAAACGCTGACCGCCGACGCGGAGGATATCTTGCAATTATTAGGCTTGCCCTACCGCGTGGTGGAGCGTTGTACGGCGGACTTGGGTTTTTGCGGCGCGAAGGGGTATGACATCGAAGTATGGATGCCCAGTTATAACCGTTACGTGGAGATTTCAAGCTGCACCAACTTCGAAGCCTTCCAAGCGCGGCGGGCGAACATCCGTTACAGGGACGCGGGCGGTAGGCCGATGTTTGTGCATACGCTCAACGGCAGCGGGCTGGCCATCGACCGTTCGATTGCCGCGATATTGGAAAATTACCAGCAAGCGGACGGAACGGTGGCAGTACCCGGTGTTTTGCATCCGTATATGAATGGGTTGGAATCAATTGAATAAATGTATTTTAAAAATAAAATATTATTAGATGAAAAAATAAATATAAATATTAATTTATATTTATTTTTTATTAAAAAATTTTTTTCATATGACCCATAACAAAAAAATTTGTTATGAATATAAAATGCTCGAACGGATAATATGGCACATAAATTAAATTCATGATATGCTGATAATGAAAAGGTAGGGTGCTTGACTAATGGAAAGTAAAATTTTATCGCCTCTTTCCGATATAATTTTCAAATTACTGTTCGGCTCGGAAAATAGCGTTGACATATTGACTGATTTTCTGCTGGCGGTATTGGATTTATCACCTAATGAATATGATGAAATTGCTATATCTAATCCGTTTTTATTACAAGAATATAAGGGTGGTAAACTCGGCATATTAGATGTTAAGTTGAAGTTAAAATCGGGTAAAATATTAAATATTGAGGTGCAGGTAGACCCGATGCCTTTCATGGAATCACGAATATTATTTTATGTTTCCAAAATGATTACAGAACAAATTAACGAAGGCGAACCGTATGAAAAAATAAAGCGGGTAATCAGTATCATCATCACCGACCACCCGTTAATTAAAGGAAGCAATAAATATCATCATCACTTCGGTTTATATGACCTTGAAAGTAAAGTGTTGCTAACCGATGCATTGGAAGTCCATACGCTGGAAATCCCCAAAGCACGTAAAGTGAATGAAGATACCGAAAAAACCGAATTATTAAACTGGATGAAATTCCTTGATGCCAAAACGGAGGAGGAGTTGCACATGTTGGCTCAAAAAAGTCCCGCGTTAAAAAAAGCGACCGTACGCCTTATAGAACTTTCCGCCGATGAAAAAGCCCGTGACATCTATGAAGCGGAAATGAGGCGGCAACGGGATTATAATACAAGGGAGCGGGGAGCGGTGATAACCCGCGAAACGGAAATTATTAATAATGCGCTTGCGATGAATATGAGTATAGAAGACATTATGAAATTGACGGGGAAAACATATGATGATATTAATGCCGTACGTTAATAATGTACGGTTTTACAAAAAACGGCGGCATATCACCCGGATAAGCCGCCGTTTTTTATATAAGCAAATATTAATTAATGCATGGAATACCAACGATTTTGTTGGCTTCGTACATACAAAAAATAAATAATATTTCCGATTCCCGCCGTGAATAAAAGTAAAAATATGTGTACAAGGATGCTTTGCCGCGGGAAGGGCATACCTCCACGCATACCACTTGCGGCGGCTGATGAAGAAGATGAACTTGATGAACCCCCACCTCCGCCCCCGGCGTTCATAAATACCATGGGTTGTTGCGGGTTTGCTGTTTTATTTTCGAGTTTGTCTATTTCTTTTTCTTTTTTGATTACCAATTCGTTTACGCAGGCTTTACAATAATTTTTACCGTTGATTTCGGTACTGCATTCGGAGCAAATAAATTTACCGCATCCCACACAAGCCCCTATAGCCGGTTGCTGGTTATGAACATAACATTGCATTATTAAACCTCCTTCTTATTGCATCCCGTTTAATATTTCGATTGAAACACTAATGTATCGGGATGAAAATACATATGGTTTATACATTGATCGTATCATAGGGAATTAATGAAGTCAAGCATTATTTATACCGTACAGGAAAAAAATACTCCACGCAAACAATAAAAACACCCCCTGCCTATAAACTAAAATTGATTAAAAGAAAGGGGGCAACGTGTTATGGCAAGCAATAATATGGACATTGATTATAAAAAGTTGGCTATGAGAATAAAAGAAGCAAGGCATAGAAAAGGAATCACGCAAGAAAAACTTGCCTTGGAAACAGGGTTGTCCGCAAATTTCATCGGACGGATTGAAAGTAATAATTCAAGGGTAAGTTTAACAAGCCTTGTTAAAATCTGTATTTGCCTTGATACGACAACGGATTATTTATTATCCGATACCGTAAAGCCGTCGGATAATTCAATATTAAATATTACAGCGTTAAACGAAACCGAAAAACGCTTTGTTATTAATACAATCAAGGGTATCAAAGAAATACAAGCGGAACTGATAGCGCAACTAAGGTAATAATATTTTTACCCCTTCCGGAAACGTGATTTACACACAGCACATTCCCCGGAAGGGGCATTTATATTTACAACACAACTTCCTTGTGCGCTTCCGCCGAATCATAAATCGCTTGCATCATTTGGGCGGTGATGATGACGGTGTCGATGTGGGTGGGTAATTTTTCGCCCGTTTGGATGCAGCGCAGGAAGGAATCGATTTCGTCTTGAAACATAGGGGTGTATTTGAATTCGGGTGAAAATTCGTGCAGCTTGCCGTCCTTGGTGGTAAAAACGGTGAATTCCTTGCCGTATTGTAGGCGGATGCCCGCTTTCGTGCCTATAAAATCGATGAACATGCCGCCGGAATTGATGTTCTCCGCCCACGCGCCGTTAACGGTGATGACGGGCCCCGCCGTGCGGATGAGCGCGGTTACGGAATCGTCCACGTCGTACGTGCCGCCCGGGGTAGGGGGGCCGGCCCACATAAAGTCATATACATAGTCGCCGATGTCCACGCCCAGTTTCGAGAAGGTTTCGCCCGAAACGGTGTGTACCTTGGGGTCGCCGCAGCAGTACATCACAATGTCGAGGAAATGCACGCCCCAATCAATTAAAGCACCCCCACCGGCGATGGCTTTGGTAGTGAACGCGCCACCCAACCCCGGGATTGAACGGTGTGCGCGGAAACTCACGTATACATGGTAAACCTCGCCCAATTCGCCCGCGTCGATGCGTTCCTTGATTAAGTTAACGGCCTTGTTGAAGCGGTTAACCACGCCGATGTTGAGAGTCATGCCCGTTTCGTGTTGGGCCTTTTGCATTTCGAGTGCCTCGGCGTAGGTGCGGGCGGCGGGTTTTTCGCACAGTACATGCTTGCCCGCACGCATGGCGGCGATGGCGATTTCCGCGTGACCTTTGTTGGGCGTGCAGATGGAAACGGCGACGACCTCGGGGTCGGCCAGTACCTCGCGGTAATCGGTGACGGCTTTACCGCAGCCGTATTCCTCGACGGCCTTTTCGGCGCGTTCGGGGATGATGTCGCAGAAGTATGCGATTTCCGCGTCCTTATTTTGCAAATACGCGGGGATGTGCTCCCCGTTGGCGATTGTACCGCATCCGATAATGGCTACCTTCATATAATGATCCTCCCGTGCATGATTTTCCAAAAAAATAACACAGCCCGCGGTTTGTGGCAACCGCGGGCTGTGTGTGGGTTAATTATCGGGGTTAGAAAGCCCGTTTTAATCGATTGTATTCTTCCGTAACCGGGTCCGTGGCGGACAGTTTGCCCACACGACGGGCGCGCAGTCCCATCATAACGGAAACGCGCTTTATCACGCGGAAAGCGATCCATCCGCCCCAAAACAGCATTGCGCCCCACACGATGTTCCATTGGGATTGCGTGTTGACGGTTGCGGTGGGTTGGTAATTCTGTCCCCAATCCGCCCATACGAGGGCCTCATTTATTGCCCTTTCAATACTTTGGGCGGCATGGGGAAACATGAATTGCAATTCATACAGGGATTGGAATGTTTCATGCTGCGCAGCGGTGTTGACCGGCCTGTTACCGATGGAAGTTGTGTTCCATACGTAAAGTACTGCGGTACCGTTTAATAACCAAATAAGCGTCAACGCGGCGATAAACGCGATTACGTGGCGTTTCAGGTTTTGCTTGTCTTTGACGTTTAATTTCGCTTGATACAACAGCACGCCGTCGTCATACGCGGCTTCCTCCGCTATCGGGGTCGGGGGTATGACCCCGCCGTTGTTGGTGTATACGTGTTCGTCCGTCATTTCCATATCCTCCTTGGGTTTTTCGGAGGAGTCCGTAATCAATTGGAGCGACCGTCCTTCTTCCAGCCATTCGGCCCGTCCCTTAAGTACAAGCTGCTTCGCGCGGCGGGGGAAGAGCGAACCGATTTTATCGCCGTGGCGGTCGTATAGGTCAATGCTTTCGATACAATCACGACTCCTTCCGTTGGTTGAACGGCTTCGCTGTTTTAACCGGGTGCCTGCCCGTAGCCGTTGTTATCAATAAATACGGATAAAAACCGTATGGGTTTATCGGGCTATACTTATTTTTTGAAGGTTACCATTTCCACGTCGTCCCGTTGCGATTGGTCACCGCGGTATTTTTCGAAGGCATCCCAAACTTTGGCGGAAACGGTCGTTTGTTTTTCGTGGTGGTTTTCGAGGATAAGTTCCTTAAATCTTTTATAACCGAAGGATTTTTTATTTTCACCGCCTATTTGGTCGAATAAGCCGTCCGAGGCGATGTAGAATTTATCGCCCGAATGTGCGCCGATCCGGTTAACGGCGACATCGTCCTTACTTTTTATCTGTCCTTCACCTACAAAGAGTTTTTGGCCTTTTACTTGTTTTACTTCCTTGCCGTCGCAAACGAAGACGTGGATGTTACCGGCGGATAGGGTTACGTCCCCGTTTTTGGCGATAAATAAAACCGCAAGGTCGCATCCGTCATCGATGGCGGTGGCCTTGCGGTTTTTCTTCTCTGTATCATCCACATGCAGTACGGACGCCAACCGTTTATCCAGCAGGTATACGATTTGCGCCGTGTCGCTGTAATTTTCCTCGTTTATATACGCTTCAAAGGTGCTGACCACCAGCATGGTAAGCAACGCGCCGGGCGTCCCGTGGCCCGTGCAGTCGCATACGCACAGCACCGTGCCGTCATGGAAGTTCTTCGCCCAATAAATATCGCCGCCCACGATATCACGCGGGTTCCAAAGGACGGAATAATCGGCGAAGGCTTCATTGAAGACCTGTTCGTTCGGTAACAGGTTACCTTGTATCTTTCCCGCGTATATGATGCTTTCCATCACTTCACGGTGCGCCGCTTTTAATTCCAACGTCATTTTATTCAAGCGGGCGTTGTACTGCGCTATATAAGCCGCCAGCAGGCTTATGATTAAGCCCGCCGCCATCAAAGCGAGGATTTCCGGCGAACGGTACCACCGCCATGTGCTTAACAGCATCAAATGCCATTCAGCGTTTTGGATCAGCATACTCCGCTCCTCAAAACGGGCACCGGAACGTGCCGCTTCGAGGTTGGTGTTCAATATCTGCCGTTCGCCCGTGTCCGGGTCGATACGCCACATTTCATATTCAAAGCCTTGTATCCGCAAGAATTCCAACTCCGCGTTGTCCAAGGCTTCGGGCCATTTAAGCGTTACGGATACGAGACCCCAAAAATCATTTTCTTCCGCGTCTAGGAATACGGGTAACCGCCCCGCTATAATCATGCGGTCCTGCCTTCCGATAAAGGGCCCCGCCATCAATAGTTCCCCGCGATTGATCGCGTCCATTGCCTCCATGTTTCCCGCCAAATCCGCGAAAAAATCATGCCCCAATAAAGGCGTTACGTCATCCGCCAAGGAAAACGCATGAGAAACGACGCCGTTTGGCGCGATAAGTATGTTAAGGATTGCCGGGTCATTTACGATGGACGGCGCGACGCGGTCAAAATTATCGATGGTGCCTTCCCCTTGCCGTACCAACGCGGCCAAGATTTCCGTCCGATAAAAAAGCTGCGTCAGTACCGTGTCCACACGTTGCACCTTTTCCGAAACGATTTGCTCCATTTGGAGCCGTTCCAAATTGGAGCGGTTGGTTACGGCATAAACGATGAAAGCCAACGCCAACGCCAACGAAATAAAGAAGGCAAACAACGCTTGCTTCGATATTCTTTGCATTTTACGGTCATTCCTTTTTTAGAACGCCTTCTTTACCGTTTTCAATTCTTTCGGGATATCGATTTTTTGCGGGCAATGGGTCAGGCACGCGCCGCACGCGGTGCAATGGTCGGCGCGTTTTTCAAGTGTTTTGTACATGGCGTCGCGGTTCCAATGGGCATCGCCGCGTTTTAAGCCGTTGTAGAAGGAAAAACACGAAGCGATGTCGATACGTTCGGGGCAATAATTGTGGCAATACTTACAACCCGTGCAGGGGACGCTGGCCACCTTCGCCATTTCGGCGAGGACTTTTTCCAAGAGGTCTTTTTCTTCGGCGTTGAAGGGGCGCAAATAATTCTTGTAGGTGTTTAGGTTATCCAGCAACTGCTCCATGTTCGACATACCGGAAAGCATGACCGTTGCGCCTTCCAGCGTGGCGGCGTATTGTACCGCCCACGAAGCGATTGATCGTTCGGGCGCGTGGGCTTTAAGCAACGCTTCGGCGGGTGCGGGGAGTTTTGCTAACGTGCCGCCCTTGACCGGCTCCATAACGATAATGGGGACGTTGTACTTAATGGCGAGTTCCTGCCATTCGTTAGCGGGGCCGCGCAGGTTGTCAATATAATTGAGTTGAAGCTGGACGAATTCCGTTTCGGGATGGGTTTTAAGGAGCCGTTCAAGGTACGCCGTCGAGCCGTGGAAGGAAAAGCCGATGTGCTTGGCGATCCCTTTTTCCTTTTGCTTTTTGATCCAGCCGAACAGGTCTTGGCTCTCGATGGCCGCTTCCCTTGAATCGTCCAGCGAATGTAACATGTAGAAATCGATAACGTCCGTGCCCAAACGTTTAAGCGATTCGGCCAGGATTCTTTCGCAGTCACGGTGGTTTTTCACCTGCCACGGGGGGAGCTTGTCGGCGATCATAAAGTTGCCTCGCGGGTGCCGCGTGACGAGGACCTTTTTGAGCAATTCTTCGGAGCCGCCGTATTCGTAGGCGGTATCGAAATAGTTGTACCCGCTTTCGAGGTAGGTATCCACCATTTTCGTGCTTTGGCTGACATCGGGCATACGCATGTTGCCGAAGCCGAGCGCGGAGGCTTTACCGACGGTAAGGACATCTTTATGCGTCATTTATTTGTTCCTTTCTGCGATGGCTTTCGCGCGGGCTACGACGTTTTCAAGCGTCAGTCCTTTTTCTTCGAACACCTTGGCGGCGGGTGCGGATGCGCCGAAGCCGTCGATGCCCAGCACTTCCCCGTCCAAGCCCGTATACTTGTGCCAGCCGAAGGTCGAAGCCGCTTCCACAGCCAATCGCGCGCGTACGCCGCACGGGAGGAGGCTTTTTTTATACGCTTCGTCCTGCGCTTCGAACAGTTCCATACAGGGCATGGAGATGACTCGCGCGTGGATACCGCTTTCAAGCAATATTTTTTGCGCGTTGTAAATCAGTTCCACTTCCGAACCGCTTGCGATCAGCAGGATATCCGGCTTACCCGTGGCGGGGTTCGTACTTTCCTTCAATATATAAGCGCCTTTGTACAAGCCCGCGCCGCTTTCGGGGAGTTGGGGCAGGGGCTGGCGGCTTAAAACGATAGCGGTCGGCTTGCCGTTGGTTAACGCAATCGCCCACGCCGCGGCGGTTTCGGCCGTATCGCAAGGGCGGATAGTTTGGAAGTTGGGGATCGAACGCAGCGCCGCGAGTTGTTCGACGGGCTGGTGCGTCGGCCCGTCTTCGCCCACGCCGATGGAGTCGTGGGTCATGATGTGTACCACGGGCAAACCCATCAACGCTGACAAACGCATGGCGGGCTTCATATAATCGCTGAATACGAAGAACCCCGCGACGTACGGGCGCAAGCCGCCGTGTGCCATCATGGCGTTTGCGATGGCGGTCATGGCGTGTTCGCGTATGCCGAAGTGGAGGTTGGAACCCGTGGGGTTATCCTTCGCGTAACCTTTGCCGCGTTCCTTCATCCACGAATTGGTGGAGGGCGCGAGGTCGGCGGAGCCGCCGATCAATTGCGGTACAAGCTGGGCCAGGCGTTGCAACACCCGTTCCGAGGAAACGCGCGTAGCGAGGGGCTTTCCATCGGCCCAAATATCCGCGAAGTGTTTATCGATATCGGTGATGTCCCCGGGTAATTGATCGCTTTGCCACGCTTCCCATTCGGCGAAGTCGGCGGGGTATTCTTTTTTATATCGCGCGAGCAAGGAATTCCATTCGTCTTCCTTGGCTTGCGCACCCTTTTGCCATTCGGCGATTTGCGCTTTTACTTCCTCCGGTACGTGGAACGCGCTTTCATGCGGCCAGCCGAGGGTTTTTTTCGCCGCGGCGATGGCTTCAGCGTTTAACGGAGAGCCATGGACGCCTGCCGTGCCTTGGTTGGGCGCGCCGTAGCCGATGGTGGTTTTTATTTCGATGAGGGAGGGTTTGTCGGTGATTTTTTTCGCTTCTTCAACTTCGTGTCGAATCGACACGAAGTTGGTGTCCCCGTCCTTTACCTCCCGTACATCCCAGCCGTACGCGGCGAAACGCGCTTGCACGTTTTCAGTAAAGGCTAAATCGGTCGAACCTTCGATGGTGATATTATTGGAATCGTACAGCACGATCAGCTTGCCTAAGCCCAACGTACCCGCCAACGAAACAGCCTCCGCCGCAACGCCCTCTTGCAAGCAACCGTCGCCGCACAGCACATACGTATAATGGTCAACGATTTTGGTGTCGGATTTGTTGAACTTGGCGGCGAGGTAATTCTCCGCCCAAGCGAAGCCCACGCCGTTGGCGATGCCTTGTCCCAGCGGGCCGGTGGTAATCTCCACGCCCGGGGTGTGGCCGTATTCGGGGTGGCCGGGGGTTTTAGAATTTTGCTGGCGGAAATCCTTCAAATCCTCCAAGGAAACACCATAGCCGAAGACATGGAGCAAGCTGTACAACAGGGCCGAGCCGTGACCTGCCGACATAATAAAGCGGTCGCGGTCGGGCCACGCGGGGTTTTTGGGGTTATGCTTCATCACGTCCCCCCATAAAGCCGCAGCCATCGGGGCCGCGCCCATTGGCAAGCCGGGATGGCCGGAGTTGGCTTTTTGCACGGCTTCCACGCTTAAGAAACGCAGGGTATTGACGGTGGTTTGGTTTACGACGTTCATTTCGCCACACCTTCCCTCTCGTTTTGCTCCGCAAAACTGGCCTGGCGGCCCGATGCTGGCGCATCGCCGGCTACGCCGGTGTTTGCCCAATCCTTAAGGAATCGCTCGATACCGCTTTCGGTCAGCGGGTGGTTGAGCATTTGGATGAATGTGGCGTAGGGAACCGTCGCGATGTGCGCGCCGAGCCTCGCCGCCTGTATCGCGTGGATGGGGTGGCGTACGCTGGCGGCGATGATTTCGCAATCGATGCCGTGTGTGTCGAAAATGTCGGTAATTTCTTCGATGAGATTCATACCGTCCATGCCGATATCGTCCAGCCTTCCGAGGAAAGGGCTGACGTACGTCGCGCCCGCCCGCGCGGCCAAGAGCGCTTGCACCGCGGAGAAGACAAGCGTCACGTTCGTTTTGATGCCTTCGGCGGTAAGTACCTTGGTGGCCTTTAAGCCTTCGGCGGTCATGGGTACCTTTATCACGATATTTTTATGGATTTTGGCGAGTTCGCGGGCTTCGGTTAGCATCCCTTCGGCCTTCGTGTCGATGACTTCCGCGCTGATGGGCCCGTCCACAAGGGATGTGATTTCCCGCACGACTTCTTTGAAATCGCGGCCTTCCTTCGCGATGAGCGAGGGGTTTGTCGTTACGCCGCAAATAACCCCCCAATCGTTGATTTCCTTGATGTGCTTCACGTTCGCTGTGTCGATGAATAATTTCATATAAATCATCCCTTCTTAGATATAAAAAATCGGACTTGTAATTATCAAGCCCGATTATACCACAGGAACGCGCAATTACCATATTTACCCTTGATCATTTATCCAATCCGCGATATCCCGCAGCACATCTTCCCCGAGGCGCATCCCGGGCGGGCGCATCGCGATTATTTCCCCGTGTTCGCGGAAATTGCGGGCAATCGACGGCAGGAAGAAGTGGTCCAAACCATCATATAATATAAACGCCGCGTTGTCGCGCACGCTAAGCAACGCTTGCAGCATGGCGAAATCCGTATCGGCGCGTACCTGGAAGTCGTTCGCCCCTTGCATAACCAATATGGGAACGGTTATATCGGCGGCGTACCGTTCAAAGGAATGAATTTCCATATCCCAAAAATAATAAGCGTTGGCGCCGAGCAGGGGGAGGGGGGTTGATTTCGCTTCGTCTTCGCTCATAGTTGCCAAGCCGTCGAATATTTCGGCAAGTGTTTGGATTGACAAGCGCAGCGGTTCGACTTCCGTCATATGGCCGAACCCCATCCTGTCAAGTTCCGCAAGCTCCGCCGTGAATTGCTCGACAGCGATTTCCATCACGTTACGCGGCGAACCCGCGAATAGAATCAACCCATCGAAATCGCCGCCGCTTGCGTGGATGCGGGGCGCAAGTACACCGCCCAAGCTCCAACCCAGCAAATAAACGCTGCCGATACGCGGATCGCTCCGCAGCAATTGTGCCGCCGATACGGCGTCCTCGATGGTTTCCTCCCATACGGTGAAGTTGCCGCCGAACGCCCTTGCCATGCCCGCCCCGTGGGTATAGGTGCGCTTGTCATACCGTACCGCCGCGATGCCGCTGCGCGCCAAATAATCCGCAATCGTGAAGAAGTGGCGCGTACCAAATACCTCCGCGTCGCGATTCGACGGGCCCGAACCGTGTACGAGAACGACCGCCGGTACGGGATTTTCCGCGCTCGCCCCGGCGGGGAGGGTCAATTCACCGCCCAATTCCCACACCGTACCCGCGCCCACGGTAATCGGCTCGATGATATAATCCCGCGGCCCGTCGTCAAATCCCACATGGAGGGTAAAGCTATCAGGTTGAGCCACGAAAGCCGAAACCGCGCCGCCCATACCCAAGGCTACGTAGTAGGACGCGTACCCCAATTCGTGCCGGACGGAAACGTCGTATGTGACCTGCCCCAACTGAACATGGCGGTCTGTAATCGAATAATCCAGGATACCCCCGCGGGTAAAGGTTATGATTTCACGCAGCCGGCGGAAATCCACGCCGCCCAACGTATCGTCAAGCATGGGTTCCAACGCTTTGATATCCCCCGCGGCGAAGCGTTCCATAAATAAAAGGACGATGGATTCGGGTGTGGGGTTTTCGTTATTATCGTTATCGTTACCAATAATGCCGCGCGAACCGCACGCCGTTAGGTAAAATAATACGGCGAATAAAATTGTGATTATCTATAATTTTTTCATAAAAAATAACCCTCCAAACAAATCGAGCTTGTGTTTGCAGGGTCATTGTAATGGAAAGATGTGTCAAAAACATGGCGTTTGACTATAAAATATCATGGTGACCGATATCAAGCAGTAAGATAATCTTGTCATCATTATACATCCATAGTATCCGTACATTCATGTTTACGCTGCATTCAAAGGCATCCTTTAACCGTTGTACTTTTTTTGTACGAAGCGAAGGATGAAATGGGTTTTCCGATAAAATCGTAAGTTTATTGGCAACCGCCTGTTGTTCGTTCAACGACAACTTTTTTAATTCCTTTATAAATACCTTTGCCGGTTCAAGCCGATACATCATGTTCCTCGATATTAATGCCTAAGTCGTTAAACATATGCTCTACGCTTTCGTAAACGATGGTCGGTTCTTTTTTATGGTCGTTGATAATTTTTGCAAGCCGTTCTAATTTAGATTTTGGATAAACCACGACAGGACATAAAAATACCCCGCCGTCACGCTCCATAACTTCAAACTTATCGCCTTTGCAAATGTTCATTTTCTTAATAATTTCGCTCGGAAGCGTTATTTGCGACCGTTCCCTCATTTCCACCAGCATAAATCACCTCATAAAAATAACATCAGATAGGCGTTTGCGAAACGCCATAACCCGCAAGGAAGCGGGATATATTTATTGTAAGAACAGAACAACTCCTCACGGGTGTTTGGTATAATAGGCTCGACGAAAAGCATTATCCATATCCACCG
>Ga0123352_10011183_pt1 | contig 14133 bp, 8 predicted proteins | sample TergutLab28metaG_FD_89700 | JGI IMG/M metagenome (GOLD analysis project Ga0123352, IMG submission 89700) | Labiotermes labralis P1 segment gut microbial communities from Petit-Saut dam, French Guiana - Lab288 P1 | ecosystem: Host-associated > Arthropoda: Insects > Digestive system > Gut ...
CCCCCCCGTTCCCCCTGTCCGCCCCTGACACGTCGATGGTTGTTGTCCTGAAGAATTCGCAAATATACCGTGACTGTGTACACAGCCTGTCTTTTGGCTGAGTGTATAGCGAAGTGTTAATGACTTTATGTCTGCAGTAAATAAACTTAAGGGTTCCTGAGGACAGGAAAATCTCACAAAAACAGAGACACTATGAGTATCCAGGATAGAGTAAAGGTTGCTGCCCTTGAATGTGGTGGTAGCATATGCTAACATAAGACAAAGCTGTAATGAGGATGTGGGTGTCAAGTGTTTTACGTTTCACAAGCTGTATGTCTGCTCGTGGGCCCATTGTTATGGCATCCGGAGCACGGAACTCGCATATCAGCAGTCAGCTGTTTCCACTAGGACAAGTGAAAGTCTTACTACGTATATCTATTGTGAAAATGTACGAATGTGGTGTGAGAAATATGACCAGCAAGTGCAGACACGCTTGGAGAGAGGAAGTCATTAAGGAAATTAGTGTTACGCTTTTGTTAGGCCTACCGTCTGTGAACTATATTCTGTGGCGGATGTGTTCCTCTTGCCCAGTAGCAGATACATATTCTGGCTTTCTATCACGCCGATATTGAGGTTCTGTATGGTAATTGGTTATGTATGTGTTTCTAAAAACGCCCCGGTACAGCCTAGTCGGTAATGTGACAAGGCTACAGGCTGTGTGGCTGAGGAATCGTGGTTCGATTCGAGGCAGGAGCCAAACATATTTCTCTTCTCTATAGCGTCCAGGCGTCTGGGGCCCACTCATCCTCATTGTCGGTGGATATAAGGGTCGATCACCAGATGGAATGAAGCTGACCTCTCCCATCGACAGCCGCTAGCTACACTCACTACCTAGCCGTCTGTTGTGATTGGTGGTGCATGTCGGGAGTAAAACACATATCATTCGTTGTAGATACACAGAATTCCTGTGTAACAGGACTGTTCACTTTCAATGCAAAGACAACTGCATGTTTTAGAAGCAAGATCAGGCCGTGAAATGACAACTTTTTTAAAAGAAGGGGGGTAAATAAGCATACGATTTATACACTTATCAAAACTTACAACAACAAAAAAAAGAGAAGAAAACTAGTTAAAATACTTCCTTATTTTGTCACTGACGGTCGGTCTGACACATCCCTCAGTCTATAAAACCTCACATTTTTAGAAACAATATGCATAAAATTTTGCATTTGGTGTTTTAATGTTTCTTGTCATCATAACTGTGTTCGAATTTCTCTATATTGAGGTCTACATTTCACCCTTTTCCATCTTCAGTCTCCTAATTTATGACATAAGGCTGTGTGGCGAAGGAAGAATTCACTAGAAGTGGAGATTTTGTGTGTTTACATATATGGTACAGTTGGTATAGCGACTCTCTATGGTCTGGACCGTCCGGGGATCGAATCCCGGTGGGGGGCGAGATTTTCCGCACCTGTCCAGACCGGCCCTTGGGCCCACCTAGCCTTTATACAATGGGTACCTGGTTTTTCCCGGGGTATAGAGGCCGGGTCGTGGCGTTGACCACCCACCTCATCTAGCGCCGAGGTTTAAAGAGTAGAGCTAACTCCTTCTGGGCTTTTGTGGCCTGTTCTAGGGCGAACATTACCTTTATGTATTTAAACGCAACGGTCACAACCATCAAACCTTGTCATTTGATCCATGGAGTTGCTCTACCACTCCAGCTGACGCTCTGAAGAGGACTGTGGCAACAAAAAATTGGAATTTATATTAAAGTACAGCTTTTTCATAATTGGAAAGGATTTTTTAAACCATCAGGAGTGAAATGCTCAAAACTGAATGCAGCCCCCGACACATATATGTGTGATTTGGTTTTCCTCACGGCTGTGAATATCAAGATCCGAGGTGTGACGCCTTATAGGTTGGTGGAGAAATTCATATTAATATTTCGAAGAGCCTTGTTATGGAGACGTTTGGTTTTTCCAAAACGTCTACGCTTATTTACGAAGCTACGTGGAGTCGCGTTCCGGAGGACAGTAATCTTTAGGTCTTCAATACATTTTGAAAGCAACGTATGAGGCAAAACACTACTAATGAGGGCAGAAAAAGGAAACTGAAGGAAAGGAGAGTGGCTACAATGGACAGCAAGGAACAGATATGGGTAGTGCCATCTGGTTCGGCCTTGAGCCTGCAGTGTTGTGAATCCGGGATGAATTGCTCCTAAGGATCAAGTTGGCACCAAAATTAAATTCCAAATGAGCTTTAAAAACCGTGCACTCAGAGAAGGCGTATGATTCACAAAGTTGTGCACCCACTTGGATCAATGCTGCCAACGTTGCAGCTCTGCTGTTCATACAAATTTGTGTTTATTAATGATCCTCGCGAGATTTTATTGCGTGTGAAGCATATAATGATATCGGCAGGTCTATTAGTGGTGGTGACGAAAGGTGCGTACATCGCCAACCATTTTGGGACTTAATGCCGTAAATTAGGGGTGAACAGACCCTGGGCACCTTGTCGCCCATGCCATTAAATGTTGTCCCGTGGTGATTAATGTATTTGGGCCCTCAATGTGGGACCGTCATTTCTTCCACGTGACGTCCAGAATATTGATGTAGCTCCTGCGAAATTTTGTGCACCCTTGTCATAAGCGTTATAGGTGAAGTGCCAATAGGATGGTTGAGCAGCGAGATGAGGGGTTTTTAGGGTAACTGTTAATATTCTTTACAAATTTTATTACAGTAAGTTAATTCAGAGAAGTCATAAATTTCGCATAATTAACTTTTCGATTTTTAGGCAGCCTGACCTTTGCTGGGGAACAAAACATCCAATCAGAAGAGGGATTTGGTATATCCGTGTTTCGGATCTGAAACCGACAGTACTTCCAACAGAGTACACAGATTATGAATCACAAGTTTATTAACACCCACGTGCGTGACTTCAGGCTTCCGCCGCGATGAGGTGAGATCTGCGACCTTCTGGGCTCTTACGCAACGTATAGTGGTAATTCCTTACCGACGTTTCGGGACAAAATATCCCTTGAAGTTAGTTTGTTCCGAAACTTCGATAAGGAATTATTTTTACCGGCTGCTTTACATCCCAGAACAGCGCAGATCTCACCTACATCGCGGCGGATCGCTACGTACATTTGTTTTCGTATTTCTGTTGCAAGTTAAAGTTTCGCTTTCAGTGGGCCAGGAGAGCGTCTATGTATGGTGTGAGATACTGCAGAGGTTATGTATTATGCTTCGTGCAGCATGTTTAATTACTGGACTTCAATATGGATCATAGTTTAACTAGGTATGGAGCGGTTTATGTATAAGCGAATTTACCTAAATGTGCATTAGGGAAAAGTGAGTTAACATTTTCCGAAGAAATCATACGCACATTATCTGTACAACTTCTCTTTATATTTGTGACACATTGTAATATTATTATTTATCCAACTTTCGCTCTCCCTTCACGTGTGCGCTCATGCTCGCAGGCATGTCCATAGTGCGCAGTACTGTACCTGCTGTGGGGGACTGTTTTGGATACGGACACACACACACACACACACACAAGGAAGTGGGAGGTGCACGTTAAATCATCAGCGTAGAGCAGAAGTTGATGTGTCCCAATTCCAGCCCCTCTTGAATTTCTTGGACCTGCTTAACCCTTATCCTGCTAACGTGGAGAATAAGGTGAATTTCTAATAATGCCAGCAGATGGCAGATGGGGTTTAACTCGGCGTTTAAAGGGTTAAACAAAATTAAAAAAAAGATGATAAAGCAGTGCCACGTTTTAAATAATTCTGAGATAACGGTACAGCATTAGTTAAACAGTGCCGAAAGCTCTCTACAATGAGCCAGCTTGATACTCTCTGCATGTGCATAAAGACCGCGTCGACTGAGCCGGCTTTCTGTTCATATAGGCCTGCTCATAAGCAGTCAACACTCTTAGTCAATTCACAGTACAGCTACTCTTGCGTTTTGTGGAACAACCCGATGTTCCCGCGTCTTTGAAAGTGAGGTTGTCTCTGTATACATGTCATGAAGGCGTATAGGGTTAGTGGAGGTGTACATCCACTCGTCCTTAAGCTCAGGACTAGATAAGAGAATAATGATGGAGAAGAAAACGAAGTTTGTCATCAAACATAAGCTTACTTTTGCATAAGAATTAAATTAATTCGGGCTGAATTATTTTCAGCGGTCCGGACCCTCCATAAACATAACGCTGAACGAGGTCGGTAAAGCAGTGTGCGTTGAGTGTGGAAGGTGCTGATGCCGGGAAACAGGGTACAAATAAAACAAGCATAAGTAAGTGGGTTTGTAATTGTAAATATGTACTGCACTCTATCTGACGGAAAACGCATGTTTCTTGGACAAATGTTTTCCTTCCATCTCGTATGCACAAAACTGATTATTTTTCGTTATAGTCTGTGCTCGTTAGCTATGTGGGCTGTGACGTAGGATTAACTAAGGGGGGAACAAGGGGGCAAATTTCCCTCCCCTAAAAGTTTTTTCTACCTAAGAATATATATATATATATATATATATATATATATATATATATATATACACACACACAGTCTGGTATGTTACAACGAACGATCCTACAACGAACAGTTTTTTTTAAAAATAAAATCCGGATGCTAAAACGAACGCGGAGGAATACTATAAGCCGAAGTAGCACGCGCATGCGCATGACGTGTCGGGACTTCCCGCTTTGATTAGGGCGTCGGTCATTATCTTTGCTTATTATTAGTGAAAGTTTGTTCGTAGTTTTCACTACAGGAAAGATTGTTTACGCTTTAATTTACATGTACAGTGTATAAAAGTTAAATTAATTTTATATTATTTTTACGCTTATATTTTTGATTATGTATTATATTTTTCCTGTTTACATGGTTGTGTTGGATGGGAACTTTGCTGTAGTCTGTGTGCCTGGAACGGATTACCCCTAAATACACATATTTCAATATATGCTGTGGGCCGGGTAGCGTAGTCGGTATTGCGACTAGCTACGGGCTGGACGGTACGGGGATCGAATCCCGGTGGGGCGAAATTTTCCGCACCTGTCCAGACCGGCCCTGTGGCCCAACCAGCTTCCTGTACAATGGGTACCGGGTCTTTCCCGGGGGGTAAAGAGCGGCCAGGGCGTGACGCTGACCCCTCACCCCTTCTAGTGCTGTGGTCAAGAAAGTGTAGAGCTATACCTCTACTCCCCCTATGGGTCGTACGGCTTGTACAGAGCCTCAGTGCCTGCACAAGGGTGCGCTTTTATCAATGTATGCTAGAAAGAACAGATGCTATAACGAACGAGGTTCTAGAACCAATTACTTTCGTTGTAGCATACCCCACTGCATATGTGTGTATATATATATAAACATTGGTTGTTGAGTTGAAGAGGAGCAAATAAGATCTGGGTTGAGAGTGGGGGAAAGTGATGTATGTATATGATGGACTGGTTCAAAACAACCGCTCCTCGCTCTGTACAGTTCTAATGCCCATCGTCGATGTTTCCCCTTCCTCCTCAATGTTATAAGGCACTCATGACGCTAAACCAACAAACTGCGTACAATTGTTCCTTAGATATTTATGTTACAACGTCACAACATTCATAAGTGTTTCGTTCTCTAAGGGACCATCATCAGAAATCGAATAAAGTCATGAGGCATAAAACCAAATTAGTCACTTTTGTACACGACTGACGTGGTCTAAAATTGTTAAAATGTTGACATTTCTTCGTTGAGTTGCTGTATAAATGTGATGGATCTTGATATGCAGTATCTTGGAAGCAGTCTACGCACTTAACGGAAGTCAGCACGTGGCTTTCGTTAAGTACGTAGGCAGCTTCCAAGATACTGGCATGTAACTGTATCTGTTAACGCAACTATCCTTCTACGCCTCAGTTTCATGTATTTTTATACATTTATGTATTTTAAATTTTTGTTCATGTTTGTGTTTTAATAATTTAAATATTTTTAATGTTAATTTCCCCGGTGTCAAGGTCAATCACGTTTATAAAAGTATTCGACAAAGAAATGACTGTATTTTGAATATTTAACTTCATTGCACCACGTCATCTGTATACAAAAGTGGCTAATTGATTTCATGGGATATTGCTTGATTTGATTTCCTGAAGAAGGTCCCTTGCGGATCGAAATATGTAGAAATGTTAAGTGTGATACACCCTAAATATCCAAGGAACAGTTTAGTGACATGATTTTTTTGGCGCAGGGCCAGGGCCTCTTCACTCAAGAGGTTTTTAGATCAAACACAACGACACACCACAGTCGGTAGGACTCCTCTGGATGAGTGTTCAGCTCGTAGTATCATGAATTAGTTATCGATAATTCACGGAATGAATAATATGAATTTTTTAGCCTCGTTCCGCTTATGGTTTATGATTAAGAGTTTCTGTGCAACTTTACCGTCCTTGTTTATAATTGCTTGTAGCTGCACTCTCAGTACAGCGTTGTGATTTCAGTAGTTCTGTGTTTTTCACTTCCAAACTTTCACCATGCCAATTTAAGTAATACACATTTCACATAAAATGACTTCGTGTGTTTCAGATGCTGTTGCTGCTATTGCTTGTCCCCCTGTCACAGGCGGGATACGTACCCCCTGGGCCCCTTTACCGGTGCCCCGAAAAGCCGCTGCTGCTGTTCCCCTGTGAATGTGAGGCAGGAGGCGACAACGGACTAAGTATTCGTTGTGAGAATTCCAATCTGGCATCACTGTCAATCGGAATCGCCAACTTGGCAACACTGAACGCTCCAGTGGAACGCCTCACCCTCTCCAAGTGCCATTTCAGTCAGTAAACTAAGTAAAATTTACCATTACTTGGTTTGTGTGTGTCGGCTGACATTACATCAACTCTTCATTCATCGGTCAAACTCAAACGACACAATCAGTAACGCAGATGTCGTTGAACAACTTACTGACCTTCTTGAAACGTCGATTTGATTTGCTGTTCTCCCATTTTAATTGTTTATAATAGAGCACTTGTCTTTCACGCCATCTTTCATATGGTTGTTTGCTTGTACACTAGGGAGCATTTGTGTGTGCTAACAGAAATGGCGGCCGAGTCATACACAGAGTATCAGTGAGGTTAGAGCTTCACTTCGTGTGTTTTGGCACGTCTGGGACGAAGTGTCTTTCAGAACTCGTAGAACGTTCGTCGAAGAGACAGGACATCAGCGACACCTACGTCATAACGTGTTTAAGACAAATAAAGAAACAGGAGTGAATATACAGTACCAAAATCGCCATGCTGTGCCTTACGTTTCCTCACTTTAATGTTCAGGAGACAACAACACATATTTCCCCTCATTATGAAACTTCCACCTCAATTTATAATTCTCTGTATATAAAGGTACACTTTTAGTTGCAGTATATTTGAACATGCTGATACATTCGTCATTCTACTAAAGATGTTGAGGCAGTAAAACGAAGAGTAGCGAACGCGCCGGAATTGTTACTCTAATGCGTTATTTTCTGACGTTTGTTAAACGCGACTACAATTCACAGTAAGAACAGAAGAAGGTAGAAATTTTCAATAGCCCTCCCACTAGACCTGCGTACAGATTGTACCCAATCCTCGAACAATAAAATTTACAGGTTTCAGTTTATATTTCCAGTCTCACGTGTACGATGCATTTCCGCCCTCAATATTTCCGCTGAGACGCAACATTAAATGTTACAATTGTATTTGTTATGTTCCACTGTGCCCACTATGCCAAGGTAAGCACAGAACCAGCACTAAAACAAGCATACAACAAAATGGAGCAATTTGACCGCATTAACTTCAATGGCCCGTTAAAAAGTATAAGGAATGTCGCACACTGCCCCAAACGTCACGTCATTAAGCACGATCCGATTAAATTATTCAAATGGCCTTAAACTACATTATTTTTGCATTAACAGAGAAGTATTTTGATAGATTGTTCAAAAATATTTATCAATTAAGAATGTCATCGTAATTGTAAAAATTGAACACTATATTAATTTTAAAATTTTAGAAACGTATTTGTATGTGTAATTGTCTTTCGTGGTATGTGAAATTGTCTTCTGAAAACACAGAAAGGTGGTATAGTTTGACTATATGCTTGTCTTTAAACAAATTGCTGGTAAAATGGGTACTGTGTGCCATTTGTAGAGCGCCTGTACGGGAGTCTGTTGTACCCGCTTCACCTGCGAGTACTGCGGGTGGATGACACGCCCCTGCAGCACATCGAAGAACACACATTTCTGGGAGTGAACAGAACGTTGCAGGAGCTCCATATTGTGCGGTCCGAGCTCCAGGAGTTCCCAGCTTCGGCGTTCCAAGTACGTTCCAATTAGTTACAGCAGCCCAACTTTGACACTTGAAATGCGAGGAAAAAAATCGATTCAGAAATGGATGTACTGCTTCAGGTGCTGGGCAACATCACGACACTCCAAATCGATGGACACAAATTCCGGGTTCTTCCAGCAGATGCTTTCAGTTCCGGACTTCTTCCTTCTCGCCTGGAGAGGTTACATCTCACGAACGGGTTGCTGGACGATCTACCTGCCGACGCCTTCCAGGTACTGCGAAAACTCAAGATTCTCGACCTTCATGGCAACCAGCTGAAGGAGCTCCGCCGGAACCAGTTCAAGGGACTTCGGGACACAGAGGTACTCGACTTGTCCCACAATAACCTCACTAAAGTGGATTCATCGCACCTGGCAGATCTGAACAAGATGTCCTGGTGCAATCTGTCTCACAACGCCATAGGAGAACTCACCAGGTAATGGGAAGTTCTTCTGAATATTCGTGACTTCAGGCTTCCCCCACGACATCAATGAGACCTACACTTCTCTGGGATTTAACGCAGCATAGATTGGTAATTCCGTGCAGACATTTCGGGAAGACCTATCGGTCCATCTTAAAGGGCTTTTGTGTCTGGGATATTGTCATAGGTTAAACCATGGCGGTCTGCTTTCAATTTCTTCTCGCCTTACGCTTCATAACAAACTTCCCCAGTCCAGTCGAAATTGTTACTTACACAATCGACGTAAAGATCGTTAGTAAAATACAGTGGCTTCGTATCTTCGTATGAAATAAGACTGTACCCCAGAATTTCCTATGTAGTCTATGGAAACAAAATTAAACTGCGGTTGGCTGTTAGAGCGATTTATTTTGTATGAAATGGCATGTTGAAACTCTAATATCTAAGAATAATGTTTGTTTTAAAGTGGCTTTTGTTATACAGCCTACATTTTATGTACAGAGAAAAGTCTCACAATACGTAGGTGTTGTTTTGATGGTGACGTGTTGTATGAAATGCTGTATAGATATTTGCCGTTCGGAGGGGCTGCAGCCGCCCTAGAAATTTTGAGAAAACCTAAATTTGAATCTCAATAAAAACTTTCTTTGGGACCCCTAACGAAAGGTAGCATGGATGTAGCCCTCACAGGAATTTTGAGAAAAATTTAAAATAAATATGTAGGTAAAAGTTTGTTTGAACCCCTAAAGAAAAATTCCTATTCAGATTTTTGTCGATGTTTATGGTAGTGCACCAACCCTGCAGCCCCTATGGACGAGCCGCTCCTCGTCTGAACTCAGTAACCTATTGTGGATGCTGGAGAAGAGGAAAGTTATGTCGAGGGTCCTGGTTTTCAAGCATTTTAGCCAATCACCATCAACGCATAAAAGTAGCATTTGTGTGAAAGCTGTGCTGAAAGTAGTAAGATGTCTCAGTTGAAATCCACGTGTATATTTCCACGTGTTACAGGGGAACATTCGCAAGGAACACAGTACTGCGTGTTCTGCACATGGACCACAATAATCTGCGGAGACTGGACTCAAACTCTTTCCGCGGGATGCGTTTTATTCGACGCTTATATTTCAGTGACAATAATATCACGGATGTCGGTCGAGGTACTTTCGGATCCGTGACAAGAGTTGGCACGGTTGATCTGGCGAGGAACTTTATCAAGAAAATAGACTTTCAGATGTTCAACCAACTGCAGTACGTTGAGGTACCTAATTCTGTGCACATTTCTCTCTTTTTTGTTTCAGTTACTTTAGTTTCATTAGCAAAGATACATGGTCTTCCAGTTTGCTATCCAAATTTTAAAGATTAAGATATACAGGACTACATTTTGCCTGTTGTTTAGTATGGATGTGAAACTTCGTCACTCACATTGAGGGAGGAACGTAGACTGAGGTTGTTTGAGAATATTTGGCCCTAAGAGGGACGAGGTGGCAGGAGAGTGTAGAAAACTACATAATGAGGAGCCTAACGATATGTACTCCTCACCCAATATTTTTCGGGTGATAAAATCGAGAAGAATGAGATGGATGGGGAATTTAGCTTTTATGAGGGAGAGGAAAGGCGCATATGGGGTTTTGGTGGGGAAACCTGAAGGAAGGTGCCCACTTGGAAGACCCAGGCGTAGATGGGAGGATAATATTAAGATGGATCTTCAGGAAGTGGGATGTGGGGGCATGGACTGGATCGATCTGGCTCAGGATAGGGGCAGGTTTGCGATTGCAATAATGAACCTTCGGGTTCCATGAAATGCGGGGAATTTCTTGACTAGCTGAGAACCGGTTAGCTTCTCAAGAAGGACTGTGCTGCATGGAGTAAGTAACTAAGTAAGCAAAAATATATGGATCACAATTAACATATACAACAACAAGTTTGCGCTCATTATGGTTGATGTTTTGATTTATAAGAAGACAAACAATGTACGTATGTCGTACCATTGAGGCGCGTTAACGTAACCATTTTGCCGTGGAAAAACTATAACTATTACATATTCTGCCCGTGTGCCTTTATCCAGCATACAAAGCGCATGCGCCATATGATATTGACATCTGTGGCCCGTCTTGCTGTGCCATATTTTCCACATTATCTCATAAACGGCACGATTTTCGGGAAAACGTGTGTTTTGATTTTCTCTACAACTTCTGTCTGCAACATTTCTCATTCTAAGAAGAATTCAGCGAGGTGTTATTATAAATGGCCATAGGTCTTCATGAGAAGTACCCATTATGCTTGTCAGATTTTAATCAACCTTGAATTTTCTCAAAAGATTTCGGAAAAATACCCAAATATCAAATTTCATATGAATTCCTCCAGTGGGAACCGAGTTGTTCCATGCGAACATACAGACAGACATGATGAAACAAACAGTCGTTTTTGCACTTTTGAGAACTCGTCTACTAAAACGCCTACAAGTTTCATGTTAGCAAATTCGTCCCCTGGTGTTCTAAATGAACCTTCTTACGTAGTGTTGAATTTCATTTAAGTTTTGTCCGTAGGCGCTCTGTTTACTGACATAACAGTACGTATTGATTAATTCTGTTCGTTAACTATACTGTGTACCTGAGGCCAAAGAGATTTCGAATCCAATCCACTGTAGAGCCCGCTCTCTTGCAGCTGATAGATGTCTCCGAGAATCAAGTGACGGAAGTGCAGAAACTCGCCTTCAAAGACCTATACTTGGTGCGCATCAATTTGTCCCACAACGCCATCGAACGTATCGAGTCGGGCGCATTCGAGAACTGCGCTAACGTCACGTTGCTCGACCTCTCTCACAATAAGATCGACAGCATCCCGCGAACTGCCTTCGACAGCAACACGTACGCCACAGAACTGGACTTGTCTTACAACCTGCTGACGGATCTGTCACAGGTATTTAAACTTTCGTTTGCACAGGTGTTGGTGTTCTCATGACCAAAGCGAATTTTGGTGAAATTTGCAAACTTAAGACGATTCACCCCCCTTGTGTTACGCACAGTAGTAATTACATAAACTTTTGATAATTCATTCTCGTTGTGTTATGGGCAATATGAATCACATAATATTAAGATGATTCATTGCCTTGTTGTTATGGTCAGTAGATATTACAGAACGCATTGGCAGGTAGGTTGAGGCACTGCAATACAAGGCGGAAGGTCGCGGGTTCGATTCCCTATGACAACGTTATACTTCACACATTACACAATAAATAAAAAAACAACAAAACTGTGAGATAAAATAACAAACTAAAATAAAAATTAAAAGCTACAAACAAGCCTAATGTCTTGACAACATTTTGCAAGAAGTTCACACAAATGAAACACCCACTATCCACAGGAAAAATAATACTAATACAAACAACAATTGTTTTCTCTAATCAGAGGAATAATATACAGATGTTGATTCTCATAAATCTTATTCATAGTCATAATCGGAGGAATATTAGTGTGTGTGTGTGTGTATGTATATATATATATATATATACTGTTTATATATATATATATATATATATATATATATATGTGTGTGTGTGTGTGTGTGTGTGTGTGTGTGTGTGTGTAACAAGACTTGCATCAAACGAAGTATTCTCACCATCTAACAAAATAATATTGGCCATATCAATCCTCTTACCCACGATATTCATTGCAATTTTTCATTGACATAATCCTTCCGGCCGCACTATGGCCCTGGGGTCAACTCAGCCTCTAACAGAAATGAGTACCAGGAATATTTCCTGGGGGTAAAGGCTGCTGGTGCGTAGGGCTGACAACCTTACCACCTTCAAGTGCCGACTGTCTTGAAATCTGGGAGCCTCAACTTCCTGGAACCCTGGCCAGTACAGGGTTTGTTTTACCGTTAATTACAGAATCTCCAGACTTGTGTTATGAACAATAAGAATCACAGTGTGATGTACTGTATTGAATTCGTGTATCTATTACTCACGCATTTCTGCCACTAACAGGTTCCCCTGCATAATATGACTGGACTGAAGATTCTGAACGTAAGCCACAACGTCATAGAGAAAATTCCTCGTAATACATTCCCCAAGCTCTACGAACTTCATACTGTGGATGTCAGCTACAACAGAATCCACGATATATGGAACTCGGTGTTCCAGACGTTGTTCAGTCTGCGATTCTTAAACATGAGTTACAATTCCTTGGCCACTCTCAAGGGGTCAACATTTGGGGCTCTGCACACTCTTCTGGAGCTCGACCTCAGTCACAACGAGCTGTCGGATGTGAATAATGCCGCCCTGGCTCGCTGCGCCTCTCTGCGCAGGCTCATGCTGCACAACAACTCGCTGACGGAAATCTTCCAGTTGCCGATCTCGCTTAGCCACTTGGACCTGTCTCACAACGCCATTTCAAATATCCCGCCGCTGGAGACCTGGCCTACTATGAACTCGTTGCTGTCGCTTGATCTGAGCTATAATGTGATCGAGGACTCGCTCGAGAGGGGTGCGTTCTCGAATTTGTTGACGCTGCAGAGGCTGAACCTGGAGGGAAACGGAATGACGAAAGTGCCATGGGAAAGTCTGAGCGAGTTATCCACCCTTCAGTTCCTTAACATGCAGGTAATGTTGCACATTGACTATGCTGTAGGTCATTTCTTAGCTTCAGGCCAGTGAAATTATTTAGCGGATAGCGAAAGTGGATTGGTAGACGAAACATAACAGGCAGGCCCATGCGCTAACTCTGGTATGTCCTATACTGACGGAAACCTAACAGACGGCTTGTACTGACGGCATTCATAGTGACTTTGAAGGTCTACTGAGAAACACACAGTCTGGTCATTCCTCGAATAAAAAACACAGGAAAGAACACATAACGTAATGTCGAATTGTGTTCAGTTATGTCGAAAATCATATTCGTGCATAAAACTAACATTTAGCGAATCAAGTCTGAGATGCGCACAAAAAGTCCTATAGATCTTCGTGAACAGTGTTCGATATTGCTGGTCGTTTGAATTTCTTTAGCCTGATTGTGGCCTATTGAAAAGGTCGCAACGTGTTGCTCCATTAAACACTTATACACTTAGTTTGTGTCGACTGTTGTGTACAGTAGAACTCCACTAATCTGGAAGCTGGTTATCCGGATCGGCTTGGCCGTGCCTCTAAACATTTTCTTACTGTAATTGTACTACCTATTTTCATTGCTTAATTTTTTTCCCCATTTGTCAAATACATACAAGGAATTATGTTTTAGGTTTCTGTGACCGTGCATCGTGAGCAAATTGTGGAGTGAGAGAGAAAACCAACAAGATGCAACAGTTATATGTTTATTTTTAACAATTTCTCAACATGTTTCGGGCATCATTATGCCCATCTTCAGGAGAACACGACGTATGTTACTGCATGTGTTGTGCTGCGCTGGTTCTGCTGGATGTGGTTGGTAGCG
>Ga0123352_10011185_pt1 | contig 14132 bp, 7 predicted proteins | sample TergutLab28metaG_FD_89700 | JGI IMG/M metagenome (GOLD analysis project Ga0123352, IMG submission 89700) | Labiotermes labralis P1 segment gut microbial communities from Petit-Saut dam, French Guiana - Lab288 P1 | ecosystem: Host-associated > Arthropoda: Insects > Digestive system > Gut ...
GGCTGTCCACAATTACTGAAAGTTTGAGGCCCTTCTAAATTCCCTGGAATTTCAATTTTTTGTTCCCGGGCCCCCCAAAAACTGGGGGGGGGGGGGAATCTTGACATGATCAGTACAGTTCTTAACAAAAAAAAAGTAAATTTTTTCTTTTTACGTGCAAAATTAGTGACCTTGGTCTCCTTTCGAGATAAAATAAAATTTCGGGACAGTTTTAAGGCAGGTATCAATAAAAAAATTATTCAACATTAAACATTAGTTTCTTTCGTATCTCCTGTTGCATTCATTAAACTTTGAAAGTACGGTAACTATACGCACTGCCTGCTGCAACGCTGAGGAACTTTGAATTTTGCCCACAAGGTACTCATTACAGGACCTACATGTGTTTAATTTGACACTGCCCATTGTCTAAGGTAGGCGTCGTTTCATACGGTGCTTCTACTTCCTTCTTCAGGTTCTGTGTTGTACCATTCAATAATTATTCACAAATATTTAGCGAAGTTCATATTTCTTAACATTTTTGAGTGGCACAGCCCAGAACTTAAAGAAGGGAGTACGGTCAACTCCCGAAAAGACGTGTTAATTACGCACAGACCTACCTCAGGCACTGGACAGTGTCCACCTACATAACGAAAGGTAGAGGAAAATTTCTAAGTAGAATATCTGTAGGAAGTTCAGCAACTTTATGTGAGGATGGTCTTTTTTAACGAAATAAAACAGCCTGCCTTCACAGAATGGGGATGCTCCTGTGGGTTTTTGTGCTTGGCGTGGGTGCCAAGATCAATTACAAAATTAGGTGTTGCAAGCAGCCTGCGTGGCCGCCCCTTGACACCTCGACCGATCCGTCACGACTTTTTTGGGTGCAACCCTCTCCACAAATGAACGCAACTCTCCACAGCTCGCTCTAACCCGATACAGCGCGTCACTAAATCACTCGATACACAGACCACTGCACAAAGCATATCAGTAATTAATGCTAATACAATATCGATTAAATGCCTTCAACACTGTAAGGAATTTGTTTACTTCCGATTTCCTTATATCTTTCTGAGAAATGTATTCGAAAATTTCATTCAGCCCTGGGTACCGCCATTTGAGATTATTACCCTTGGCATGAAACAACATAATATTTAAATACTTTTTCCATCTTGCAGAACTGACAATTGGTCTCCATTACAAACATGTCGTTTAGTGCTCTTCGTCGATATAACCGCTGGTCATTTCGAGAACCACATAAAACAAACAACAAATTCTGTGGGCAGAATGCACACTGTCTTTACGTCAAAACAGGTGGTACGCACGTGTAGAGGAAACAATGGTTTTAAATTCATGACCTGTGTTCTAATTTTCATGCAGGGATTACAGCATGGTAGCAGTACGGTAGGCGCCAACCCCAGTGGCTGTGCGGTGAAAGGCGTGGTTCTGCGCCCGCTTGCTTTTTGGGTTGCTGGGACTGCGGGTTCGAATCCCACCGATGGCATTGTTGTATGTCTATTGCGAGTGTTGTGTATTGTCAGGTAAACACATCTGTGTCGGGCTGATCACCTGTCCAGAGGAGTCCTACTGAGTGTGGTGTGTCTGCGCTATGAAAAAAAAAATAGTATGGTAGGCATAGTGGCAGCTTGCAAAGAAACATACGTATATATGTCGGGAGGAAATAAAACTCGTTTTCACAAATTTTCTCGCAGTCATGTCTTTTGCCGCCAAAATCCTCTCGGCCACAGAGACGGGCAAAGTTTTGCAGGGCACTCAACATCACTGGACTATGTAAAGTTAGTAAAATATCGTTACCTTCTTCATAGTTCATGTTCCAGAATGTGGGCTTGCAATAAGATTAGAGGAAGTTATTTCTCCACAGAGACTCGCAGCAGAGACGATTAGGTCATGCAATGTTGTTTGCGTGGCTCAAGTTGTAAATGTCATATATTAGCGTATCTGCAATATTAAGTTTCCAGTTTTTGAGATACGGTAGGCATACTCTTCAGTTTACTGTACAGTTGATACGGTGGATCCATAAATTACTCATTTACATACCAGCAAATAAAAAGTAACAATTCATCCTAATAGCAATTTGTAAGCGGAACTCATAACTGGTCTGCTCTTCTTTTCAACCAAACCTCTAGTTTCAGTCTTACCGGTCAGCGGGGTCAAAGTGCACCTTATAACGTACAGTTTGAATGGCAGTAGATATTTGAGGAGGAGGGTGCAAAGGTTACCGTCCTGACGGCAGCCAATACCAATTAACCTGTCTGTCTGTCTGTCCACACAACTTGCTTCTTATGCGTGCACATAAGGAACTGCCTTACTGGCTATGAGAATCGTGATACCTTTTATATCCAGCGATTTGCATAGACAAGAAAATACCCGATTCAGACACGGTTTACACCCGCACGCAACAACTAAATCCCTGACCACCTCCTGAAGTAAATTTACGAAATTATAACTCTCACCAATACAGCACAGTGCATACCATGTCATGTTAGACTTAATTCTTCAAACACTGGAACCACAATTATATGAAACAAGCCAGTACGTTTTACGTACAAAGGGACGTTAAAGGAAAGATATAGTTATACCGTCAGCATTCTGAAATAAATGCTCTTGCTGCAAGCAACAGAATGATCGCCGTCTTTGTTTAATTTACAGTTACCTGAAAAGCGTTTCCTTAAATATTTAAGGGTGAAAAACACGCGACGATTTTAACAGGAAATTAATAGTTTCAGTTCCTAATGGAATACTTGCTGCTATTTATTTAAGATTCTTTTGTCTTCCCAACCTTTGCATGTACACGTGACGATAAAAGTACATAAAGCAACAGTATAAAATGTTTTATGTGGGTGTAAACTTTGGTCTCTCAAATGAAGGTAAGGACACAGATTGAGGGGTACTTGAAAGAAGAAGAACAAAGATCAAGGACATTTGAGAAATCGGCAGTGACGAAAGCAATGGAAAGTTAGAGAAAGAAACTAGCAAAAGGTTTTAGAAAATCAAGAATTATGTGAAGGCAGAGAAGAACTGTACAGGCCTTCAGAATTATGTCTGTAAATGTGATGGAACAAGTTAACTGACAAACCAGATGATATGAAATGAATTGTAAAGAAACAGGATGAGGGGATATGAGTTGTATTCAACCGATTTATGATATGAATGTAAGGAATTTGTGAAACCGGACAGAAATTCCTGGTTTGCAAAAGAGAATAAATCTGTTGACTAGTTTAAAGACTGTCGGCTTCCAATGCCTCAGCCCTTTCATGGGCTTACCGATGGATAAGCAGTTCCCGGCAGCTGAGGTGCTAATGGGACGGATGCTGTATACAAATGGGCCAGTGTATACACCGGAACGACACTTCGTCTTTTTCTTTCTTCAAATGTAGCCTGGCTAATAGCTTACATGGAACGCAATTTTCTACCTTTTCTCCGAAAATCCAACACTTTTTGTCCATTTAGAGCAGTGCTTCTCAACCGCCGGGCCCAGGCATCAATTATACCGGTCCGCGAGAGGTTCTCCTGGAATTTGCCATTTTCTTTTTCTAAACAATTTTCATGAATAAATGTTTTATAGTGGAAATATTCTTAGGAGAAAAATATTTGTGAATGTGTCGAAAAACTCAGACCCAGATGTTGGCCTGAGGAAACTACAATATGCTACAAGATTCCATTAGTCCAGTGATTGATAACTAATTTAAATGTAATTTTATATTTGTCAACATGCCACGCCGTATACATAAGTGTACTAATACTCTTTATGACTATGGCATAATTAATTATTAATACTTATGTTAGTTTAATGTATGAACTTAAAAAAATGGAAAGGTATTTACGAATAAATTTGTTGGGACCGGGCCCTCGCCTTATGAAAAAGAATTTATTGGGCTGCGGTCTCAAAAAGGTTGAGAAACACTGATTTAGAGGAACTGTCTCAAGATATTCAGACTCTGCTCTTGAGATCCATGCGACTTACTCGTAGGCACATCCCATAAGTCTTTTTTCTTTGTTATCAGTACCTTCCTCCGCTGAACTTTACGAGCCTCAATTCTGTTCTCCATTCTTATTTTATTCAAATCATGCATTATGATAAGGAATGCCAAATCTCGAGGGCTATGACTCTAAGCCCATCACATTCGCGGTACTGCACCAGCATTCTCATGGAGAACCTTACGACAGTCACAGAAAATCTCAGGAAAGATATCTAATTGTCTGCCGCAATAAAAACCGGGTACCTCCCAGACATGAAAAAGGCTCCAAAAAACTTCGATCTAATATATGTAGTACTTATTCATTACAAGTTTCACAAACCTGCTACTGGAGTATGTAATCGCTATTATCCCATGTACCATGCGTAAGTGGGAAAATGAGGCCAACATGAGCCCACGTGCACTGCTGCATAAACATTCCCATATCTCCTTGTAAGGTGGTAGCTTAGATTGTACTGCGTTGAATGGTAATACGAGTAGTCATTAATTGGAAAATACATGGAAGGGAGAAGAAGGACCTTGCTGTTGGTTGATGAAACTTAGAAGAGTTACGAAAGAAGTCAGGAGAAGCAGTTTCAGGAAAGGTGCTTTTACGTGGGACCTACTGATTGCGAAGGAGAGCTGTGTTTATTATTGTTATCTTACGTGTATGTGTGTATTGCTGTTTTTACTTTAGATGCCGGACTGCTGGCTAGAAGTCAGTATTCGGAAGGTCCTGGGAACGACCACCTCGACACAGGATTTTCTTGGTTTCCCTTTGTCTACAAGCAAATGCCGAGATGGTTCCCAAGATTCTAAGTTGCCACTACATGCTTCTTATGTAGCCCTCCCGACTTAAATTTATTAGAAACCAATTTTATATTTTGTATACATGTAAAATGACCACTGCCACCGGGTGACAACCCAATTGCAGTTAATAAATATTATTATTATAATTATTATCACAACGACAAACACGAAGGATACCGAAGTTTGTATATGATATGTAGGGGAAGAGTAACAAAAACTCTTGTGTTAAAGATGGGAAAAGAAATCTGTGTCGTAAATACAAAGCTTGGCCTTCCTGTACTCAATCGTACGGCTAATGGCAGAATGCCTCAAGCGCCGTCCTTCTCTTCACATTCGGTTGAAAATTTTGTCTTCTATTTCCCACATCACGGCAGTCATTATTATAACATGACTGTCAGGAAGACATGATGTAACTAAACAAGTAAATGTATTTTGCTGAGATTTTTAAGTGGCGCCTTGAAGTTCCTCATAAAACTACTATAAGACAAAGACAGACACTGTACGTGTAACGTATTTCTGAGGCGTGTTCTTGCAACAACTGTTGCACTGGAAAATTCTATAAGCATTACATATTCTGTGTGTGTGTTTGTAGACTTACGTTTACAAAATACAATGCGTTTGCGCCATATTGTCTTTGGGTGGTCTGTCCGTTTCTACAGTATTTTTACACCTTATCTCATAACATAAAATGTGTTTATTGATTTTCTCTAGAAATTTTGTCTGAAATATTTCTCATTCTAAGAACAACTGAGCGAGATATAATAAAAAATATACATTGGTCTTCATGTACAGTACTCGTTATTCTTGTACGATTTTAATGAAACGTGAATTTTCTTGGCAGATTTTCGACATAAAATACTCAAATATCAAATTTCATGAAAATCCGTCCAGTGGGAGCCGAGTTGTTCCATGCGGACAGACTGAAGGACGGACATAACGAAACTAATAGTCGCCTTTCGTACGGTTGCGAGCGCGCCTCGGAATACATCTGTGTAATTTTTTTTTTTTGCTTGATAACGTTTTCCTAGCGAAGAAACATCAAACACACAGGTTCCGCCAGCGAATCGGGCGATTTTGAAATTTAAAAACAATTAAAAGTATTGGATATCATGATACAGCTACATTTATAAGGAAGTACATATTTAGCATTTGCAGAAATAAATGAATCAGTGGTCTTGAAACATAATACAGAACATAAAAATAGCACAATACATCATTCTAAAAATCACCCCGATAAGTTGGGTGATCTTGCTGGCCATTCGATGTCCAGGAAAAAGTGGGCGCAAAATGTTCATTGCAATTTTTGCATTGTGACTTGTAGCCCCATCTTGTTGAAATTAATTGGTATTGTTCACTGGAAGACCTTGGAGACGAGGAACGAAGAAGTCCTGTAGAACGTGTGCGTAACGCTCAGAGGTCACAGTGCAAGCATTTCCACGTTCGTCCTCAAAGAAGTAAGGACCGATAATGGCGAAGGCTGCAACAGCACACCACACTGTTACTTTAGAACTGTGCAGTGGTTCTTGTACGAGTTAATTTTTTGTTAACACTTAAGATCGCCCGATTCGCTGACGGACCCTGTAAAATACCAATTGTTACCTCGTGGATTGCACAGGCAGACTGTGGACGAATGTCCGGCGAGTTGAATTTTTGTGCGACTGTTGAACGGAGCTAACAGCGTCGACTTTATATTTTATCTACAATTAACACAATGCCCACGTTAAGCTGTAGTTGTCAGATGGACAGTAAATCTATATAATAACAAGATAAAAGCAACTAAATTAGGTTTCTAAGAACAGTAGCATACTCGTGATACACCCATCTGCTTGGACCGAAAGACGAATAGAGACAGACTCGTGCTCGCACGTGCGTGTTACGTCAAATAATGTGGAAAGGAAAATTTCGAATTAGAAGAACGATTCGTAAGAAAATAAAAGCAAAGCTATATTAAAGAAGTAATCTGCCGAAAATATTGTTACGTTACAAAAACAAAGGCAACAGGAATTTAGCAAGATCGAAAACAAGAAGAATTTCAAAAAATTTACGTAATTTGTTGGAATACAAGCTATCGCCATACAAAATATAATGATCCTATCCCTCAACGATCAACTGATTATTACCCTCAAAATGAAAAGCTAGACGACAACTTTCACACAATCGCCATTCTGCTGACATCAAATAAACACTCCTATAATAAGAGCTGCATACCCTTCAAATATTCCATGCAGATCGTGGACATAACAAGATAGCACAATTTCTTATCCCATCAAGAGATAGTCTTCTCCAGCGGCCTTTCAAGAAGGTAACCACAATGCTAACAGATGTTAAGAGCACATTCAGTTTTTATGTTATGGAGGTTTTGTATCTCAGTCAGATGCCACAACACTGCCAAACGAGTACTCATTTTTCATAGTGCTTGTTTCCAGTTCTAGGAAGTTACTGAAAGGGAACAAAAATATTGCAGCTAGTATCAGACAATGTCTAGCAGGAACGCAGGTTGTGTGATTTACCTTCACTAGCAAAGGAAATGCATATACGAGTAGTTCAAAGGCAAAGCTTATATAATTGAGTGGCTGTACAGCACCGTGAATTAAGAGTGGCTCTTTGAAGATGAGTGGTCCACTTCACGATGCTCCGGCCGCTTTGCTCTTTGTACACGCAGGCTTTAAAATTGAAGCTGTAACGAAAATGTTCACTGCGTGATGCATAATTCATGGCCCAGTGACTGCAGGCCTACCAGTATTTAGTGTATTTTCTTATAACCGGCTGAAATATTAAACAGTATAATTCCTTCGCGTTTTGCCATATTTCCACTAATCCAATTCACAATTCAAAATGTAACGCATGTATTAAAACCACGCTTTGAAAGCGTATACGAGTTTAAAGGTCATGATCCACCAATTCTCCTTCTAAAATTAATACATTCTGGTCCTTCGGGTTACGTTTTAGAGGCACTCCTGGTTCCTGCAAGATAGCAATCTGGTTTCAGGAAGAATACAGGTTCTTGTATCAACATAATCTCACGGCAGCAAATATGACAACAAAATGCACGGTTACAGCCCACGTCTCCAGTACTGCGACTCAAATATTACTTGCTGGAACAGAAAACTCCGTACCATTTACAGATTATCTCTGTTAATCAACCCGTCCTTCGCATCATACCATCATTAAAAAAGAGTTGCAAGCTCATAACTAACACGAAGATTACAGATCAGCAAGCTTACATCAAACGCTGTCAGAAGACCGTCGTCAACATTCGTCCTTCCAGACGTGGATCTTCATAAGACGTGCCGATATCTGGAAGCAATTAAATTAATTGCAACCCTCTGCGATAAGGGATCTTGTTTCAGATTTTGATGTTGGCAGTTTAAATACTGGTTGGCAAGTTTAACGCAATGAGCGGCTTATTGCGAACTCATTTTCCAAGTTTTGAAACAGGTATAATATAAAATATTAACCAATACTATTTAAATTATGATAGGCAACGTTATAATTATGTCTAAAATTATAGTTCTACAGGGACAGTAACCAGACTTTCGGTAGTTCGGTAACCATTACCCAGCGATGTGCAATGCAACGCAATCTTTCTGCAGGGTTCTCCTAATGTATCGCGGCATTCTGTTTCTCCAAAACGTTCTGAAATCAAGTCTCAGTGATACCAGCCCCGATAAATTCTAACCTTCCCGCCTTACCGTATTCGGTTTTCAATCAAAAGAACGGCTGTAAAATGTAAGAGCCATCCGCTGAATAGTTTTACTGGTACACATCATCTCTTCACGTCTCATGGAAGCAAGATGGTACATGGAAATATTAGCGTAGGTTTAAGCACCTCGTGGCCCGCAGCAGAGAGTTTTTGGTGGACTTACTCAACATACTGTAACGCAAAACAATAATTCTTCCTATAAATTCATATTATTTTATTCCATTATTACAACACATTTAAGGAGCAGGGTGTATATAATGTTACTTCTCTTGGTTTACGACATACAAAATCTGTAGCTATAGGATCCAGATTCAAATTCAACAACATCCCACTTCATATTTTGTCCAACAAGATGCGACTTATTCAGTTTATTACATTTCTGTAGGCAGCTCTACACATTTCGGGTGTTGACACCCATCATCAGGAGCGCCTGATGATGGGTGTCAACACCCGAAACATGTAGAGCTGCCTACAGAAATGTAATAAACTGAATAAGTCGCATCTTGTTGGACAATTACTAAATTCGATTCACGATGCACGGACCCATATACATAAAATCCCACTTCATATTCCGTACAAAGAGACACTTCTGTTAAACGTTCATGGACCACAACTGACGTAATTCATTTTTAAGAGTTTTAGGATAAAGAAAAAAATATTTCTATCAAAGGTATTTTCCAAATGATTCTCGATTTTTAGGGGTCTGTTCTAGCAATGGTCCAGGAGATTCAGGATCCCCGATGTCCTCCTCAGTACACAGAACACATTATTCATCTTGATTCCTTACGGATTTGTGACAATGTTTTAGCTCTGGTAAAAACATGTCGCATAAAATGTAGCTGTAGCTTAAGAGCTCCAAACTTATTTGACAAATACTTTGATACGCGGTACGCCTGTGTTTCGTGAAACACAACACACAGCTCTGTGTTTTCGAGAAACTTAGCCGAAAATGGTCCATAAAGATGTACAATGTCCGCACAGTGGAAAAATTCTTTATATAAGGCAAACAGTAGATGACAAATTTAAAAAATTTCACACCCAAACTGGAGATCTAAGCCTCTGCTCTTACCCAAGGATCCACCTTAATGTAAAATATCCATATGTGTGTGTGTGTGTGTGTGTGTGTGTATGTGTTTGTGTGTGCATCCATGTGACCTCGCTTCGCCAATTGCTGCAACGTTTTTGTACTCATGTTTCAAACCCTCAAGCGTATGACAAGTTACGTCCATCTTGTTCTTGATTTTATATCCCTAACAATATTCCGTGAAGAATGTAAATTGTAAGTTGCACCATCAAATTCCTTTGTCTTCCCACTTATGTTATTTCTCTCTGTTAGTTCCCTAATAACTCCCTCAGCAATTCCGACCTCAAATGCCCTCAATCTAAGCATTGAAGATGACACAGTTTCATGGTTATGTAAAATAAATGGAACGACAAGATTGTGACTAAATTTCTCTTCTCTCTGTGAGCATTACCTGAGCTTGAAGCCACATTTCCACCAAGTGATACTGACAAATCTTCAGTCTCAAAATGAAATCACCTAATTGTTTGCCATAGACATATCAGGAATACACGTATTACTAATGTGAAAGAGGAATAACCCTCGTGTTTGCCATTTGAAGAAGCACACATATAAAAGCAGCGAATGAATTGTAACGAAGAGGAAAAATTTTTGCTTACGCCGTAGACTTTGGTCAGATTACTCTACAGCAAGTTCAAACATATTTCTCATAATTCTCAAGGGGCGTTCTTCGACCCATCACCCTTAATAGGTAAGTCCTTCTGACCTTGAACGGTAAAGCTGACGGCTGCTGAGAGAGATGAAGTTTGTACCACCTCCTCCTCATTCCAGTCAGGTACAGGTGGTAGTACCTGGATACCTCACCAAGGTTGCATACTGCTGTCTCATTCACAGGAATGGAAGGCGAAACTGGCGAAGACCTGTCCTAGACGCACTATCGAATCTCTGATCTATTAAAAGTGATTGCAAGAACTCTGCTTTCGTCTCATCACATATTCAATGTAACTAGTTTTTTTTAACTACCCTAAAATTCCGAGAAAGAACTGCTGACAACATGGTGTTCTTTTGTACACTTTCAAATATGTACTGCATTCGCCTGTTTTAAAATCCTCAACCGTTTAAATAATAGTACTACTACTACTACTATATTTATCTCAGTATTTAACGAACTTGATGTACAAAATTTGTTTCACAATAAGTTTTATTTCATGCCTTTACATGTTTCGAGCACATGTGCTCGAAACATGTACAAATTTTGTACATCAAGTTGGTTAAATACTGAAATAAATATACTGAGATGCACGGTCAGCAAAACATCAATTCTACTACTATGTTTACCACCTGATGTGGTAAAACGAAACTCACATTTTGCCAACAGAGGGAACTTATGCATTCGTCTTATTTTAACAATAAACAAGGGTTATTCTCCTATGTTGTATGCAATAGTTTCCCTTTCTAATAGAAATGTTCTTCGTTCTAAGTGAGGTACAAAATGAAAGATTATACATAACTTAGACGACACTGGTGTTCAAAGTGTCAAAACTGCGGACCGATGCCAGTCCTTGTGTTACAGATTTCATATTTATTTAGCGCTTTGATACAAGAAAATGAAATAAGAACTCAAGGACTTAGAAGCACGAAATTCATCTCAAAATTTCATGCAAATTCCGGCCTCACTGCTTACCAATCACTAGGACCAGTCGGCTAATGTTGCTAAAGGAAATAATCAGCAATTCTTCCAAAAACCATACGAAGCACACAGACAATTTTGATGGCCAAAGTACACTCTGCTGATGTTAAAACTATTGGAACACAAAGCAGTCTAAGCATCGTGCTCAAAGGGCTCAATGAAGAGTGGAGAGTAGTGCTTCAATTTATTCTTCTCCACATGTTGTCTTTTAGCTGAAAATTTTAAATTAAGGTTGCCAGAAATCTATATATTGTCACTTTTGTAAATTATTTAGTTCCATAAAATCGCAGCTGTTCTAGACTACAAATTACTCCTTATTCTGAAGAGTAATATCGTCATGATGTAAGAACTGCGTGTAGGCTACATAAACATAATATTTTTAACGGTTACTGTATACTGCTGTACATCTCGAAGTATACAAAATCGAATGGAGGTATAACAGGACTGGAGACCGAAAATTTGGAGAAGATTTGGAAGGAAGCGTCTGTGTTTTAACGCGTGTACTATCGGCCCTCGCGGAAAAGCTCATTCCAGATAGCCGGATTCCCACCCGAGATTTGATATGGGCATTTCTAACAACCAGTTTCTCAGTACATATAAAAGGCCAACCTAAGAGTTAGCAAATCAATGTCTCGGATAATAGGCAAAGAAGTTACAAATACTGTTGACAGATTACATAATTCGTTTTTGCAATACGACCTACATATCTTCTCACCCACCGACGGCTGTCTTCTGCGACATCCTGGCCACGTGCTTGTGTAACAATAGGACGTTACGCTCCAAAGGCGAAGGTTTGTGGCGTTCAAAGTGTGCTCAGAAGTTGTTATGGGTTTTTAGCGTGAAAACACAAGGTGCAAGTAGCTGTCGGAAACAGGAAACGAAACTCTCGATCTTCCGTTTTGTGGGAGTGGGCATAAGAGGTAGATGATGGAATTGGTTCTCATTTACACAAAAAAAGAGGGGGCGGAGTGGGCAAGGCGCTTTGTGCGATTTCAAGCCTGCGGTAACAATGAATACTCACATGTATATTCGCTTGCTTTGTTTAAATTATCACATTCTAAGGAAACAACTTACAACGCTCTTCCTGTCAGGATGGATTAAAATGCACTCAAAATTTGTAGTAAAATTTGGAATACCGTTTTATTCTTCGAGACTATTAGTGCTGGAATTCTAGTACACGAATATGAAAAGAAAGGAGAATCCAGCACGTGGTATGTTGATTCGTACTTCAAAATAGACGTTTCAAAGAAACCCGAATGTACAGAACAATTCATAGTGCAAATATGTACCCATTTTCCGATTACAATTATTTATAAAATGTGATACTGACCACAATAAGCTAAGCTATTTTGTGGAGACAGACTATTACATAATTATAAGAAGTCGACTCGAAGTCATATGTTAGTCGTTATCACGTCTACCTACGTAGTAAATAAACTTCTTTTTTTTCATATACATGGGTCCGTGCATCGTGAATCTACTACCGGATCTACCACCATCCGCTTTCGTTGTTGAGTTGGAACTGAATCAGTTCCAACTCAACAACGAAAGCGGATGTTAGTAGATCCGGTTAATCAATACCAAAAGCTGTAATTACAGTTGTACGAGCTCATGATGATGGGTGTCAAAACCCGAAACATGTAGAGCTGCTTACAGTAATGTAATAAACTGAATAAGTCGCAACTAGTTGGAAAATTGTTACATTAAACTTGTTAAATACGTACAAGTAAATGTTAAAAAACGCCACGCCCAGGACGAATTTACCAATGCAGACTCCTCGAAACGAGAACGTTTAGTAGAATTGCTTTCAGAATAGAATGCAGAAATATAGACACAGGCTTCAAATTTGTTGCCGGCGATGACACAGTGACAGGTCACAAGAACAGTGTATGCCCTGCTGGAAGAAGAGTAGGCATCCACATGCCGATAACGACAGCGAAATTAGGTTTAATGCGGGAACTTCGCAATTTAAAAAAAGTTACACTGCACTTAAATGGAGACGTTTGTGATGTAGCAGACTGAACGTACACCACGTCAAAATGGCGTACATTTAAAATGGAAGTTTTTGTTATAGTCGACCGAACATACACCACGTCAAAACATATTTAAAACGGAAGTTAAAAGACTTCTCGTGTACCGAATTTTCTAATGATAAACCGTTTTCAGTCAAAGGAGAAAATATAGTAAAATGGATAAAAGGGCAAAAGATAAGGTGGTTAGGTCAACTAGAGAGAATGGAGGAGGATAGGATGCCCAAAAAGATCTTCACTCAAGAAATGAAAGGGACGAGAAAAAGGGGAAGACCCAGGAAAAGATGGAAAGACGAAGTAGAAAGAGATCTTCAAGTGATGGGGGTGAGAACATGGAGAGAGTTGGTGGCAGATAGAAAAAAAAATGGAAGGACATTTTTCGACAGGCCAAAACCCACAGTGGGCTATGCCAATGGAAGAAGAAGAAGAAGAAGAAGAAGAAGAAGAAGAAGAAGAAACCGTTTTCAGTAAATTTAATGGATTTCATTTTGAGGTTAATACAAAGATAGGTGGAAAAAATCAATTCACACTGCGAAATTTAATAACAGGTAAAATCGATTCTGTAATTGGGTTGCAAAACGAAGTTTACAAGCATATAGATACTAAACTAAACTCCGTGGCCTTAGTCCGCACGCGAACTATACCGACAGAGCTGCCGTCGCCGGTCGGCGAAGTTAGTGCCAACTTTTGCGGATAGAGGGGTGTCACGTGGTCAGCGCAACGGGTCCCCACAACCGTTAATCTCTGTTTTCTAGACCTGAAGCCGCTACTTTTTTCATTCAAGTAGCCCCTCAATTGACCTCATGAGGCTCACGAGGCTGAGTGGACCCCGTTCCAGACCCACTACTACTCAGAAAATCTGGTAGCGCCGGGGATCGAACCCGGTACCTCTGTATCTGTAGCCAGAAACTCTGACCACTAGACCACA
>Ga0123352_10011186_pt1 | contig 14131 bp, 11 predicted proteins | sample TergutLab28metaG_FD_89700 | JGI IMG/M metagenome (GOLD analysis project Ga0123352, IMG submission 89700) | Labiotermes labralis P1 segment gut microbial communities from Petit-Saut dam, French Guiana - Lab288 P1 | ecosystem: Host-associated > Arthropoda: Insects > Digestive system > Gut ...
CTTCTACTGTAGTATCAAAAACAGAGCAGTAATAAATCGCTTGTTTTTCTTCATGTTGAAAATCGCTTATTATATCGCATAGTACCCATCGGCTATCGTCGCTATTGATAAAGGATTTTGGTAAGTTGGTTTCTTTTAGTCGCCTTGGCAATAAAGACACTTGCCAATCTTGAATTTTGGGCATTGCCCCACTCATAAACTTCCTCCTCTCGTGTATGAATTTTTGTCGATAAAATTCCTTACACTTGTATATAGGGGAGAAGTTTCAAAAATTGCACCTGTTTTTGAAAAATATTTTTAGGAGTTAAAAACAAAGCCGCCGATATTGTAAAGGCATAATCATCAAAACCCTTGCAAAGAACTACGGAACATACGGTTTGCGTGTATTTACTCCTACTCCAATAAATCGCATACTTCCAAAACCAATGCCATAAGTTTCGTCAACTTCAAACTTTACGGTTGTGTATAAATATTTTAACAAACCAAGCAAATGTAGCCGACAATGCGCTTACCCATACAGCAATAGCCGCTATTCCAAAACTTACAGGCCAGTTTCTCAAAAGACTTTCACGAGTCGTGTCCATTATTACGTATGGGAAACATCCAATAAGCTCAGATTCGGTGACACTTCGTTTTCCATTTATGGCGTTATCGCTTGTTCGAACTTCAGTAGTTCCTGTACCAGCGGAATCAGGTCGTGTTATGGATATAGGCACTTCTCACTTACCACCGGAATTGTTTACTCCTGGGGCAATTGTGGTTCCTGGTGTGCCAGTTCCACCCACCGGGCTTTCCACCTACCGGATTTCGATATCAGGATTTTCGTCCATATGGCCGTTCGATCCAATGCCCGGATGGACAGGAGAACCGGCATTTAGTGCTAGATTTATGATAAACCCTGAATACTTACAAAACCCTGGGGATACCATCTCAGTTTGTTTACTCCGGTTCCGTGGTTATGGTCCTATTATGGAAAATACCATGAGAACAGTTTTAACAATTGAACGTGGCGGTGGCTCTCCAACCCTTAACACCCCATGTCAATTTACTAACCTAGCCAGAGATTATCGTGGATCCGTAATGACCGCATCTAGCGAAGGTCCTCATCGTCGTGCAATTATAACAAACAATGGCATACGCTTTGGCAGCACGGCTGATAGCTGGATTGCGGCAGACGCAGGTCCTCAATGGCTGATGGTGGATTTTGGGGAGTTGAAGAATTTTAATACTGTCAGGATATATCAAGCCGGTACAAGAATTAGAGATTACAGTTTTGAATATTTTGATGGTGTTAATTGGAATCCTTTCCATACAGGAGATCATATGCTCATACAATCGCTAAACCACTATGAGGTTCGTGTAGAGTGTACAATGCAAGCACGGTTTGTTCGTTTATATAGTGCAAGAAGCAACCAGCCCGGAACTCCTATTGCCGTTTTCGAGTTTGAAGTGTACTACTTGCCTGACTATAGCGGTTCGCTATATTATCCTAATGCGGCTGTGTAATAGAGAAAAAGTATAAGCAATGTCCAAAAGTTTAACTAGGAAAAGACCTCGACGGCAGTTTGTCCGTTGAGGTTTTTATAGTCATGCAACTCATAATACATCCTCAGTTCTATCCTTTCCCATCCCACCATATAATAGATATAAACTGCAATCGAACAGGGGTTGTTTATATTGAAACAAATAATTTACGAAAACATAAAGCAAATGGACATTTCTACCGGCGGCGGGATTTTAAGCGAGAAAATACGAATCGATACAATAAACCATCCGGTACTGGTGATAGGCCTTGGCGGAACAGGAACTGACGCGCTGCTTCGGTTAAAATACCAAGTTGGCCGCCGTTTTAAACTGCCTGACAACCCGGTAACAAAACAAAAAAAGTCCAAGCCCGATAACATCGAGTTTCTGGCGCTTGAAACCAACGAGCACGACAAGAAGCGGTACCGGGGCATTTCGCTTGACGCTAATACGGAAATGGTGCTGCTTTCCAACGCGGCAATCGGTTCTATTCTCAACAACCGCAGCAGTTTGCCGGACTATATAAAATCGTGGCTAAGCCCAAGTTTAACCATTACCGACGGTACAAAGGGCGCAAGCGGCAACCGGCAAGCAGGGCGGCTACTTTTGTTTGAAAAAATAAACACCGCCATAGATGCCATCGACAATAAATTGCGCGCGTTGCGGCTCGACCAAGAGAATAAGCTGTTGGTGTTTATATTGTCGGGGCTGTCTGGTGGTACCGGCGGCGGGATGTTTCTTGATATCGCCTACATTATTAGAGGCTTGACAGAGCGGGAATACGGAGCCAAGGGTATAGACAAGGTGGAAATTGGCGGCTATCTTTTTACGCCGGATGTCAACCTATCGGGCAACAACATGAACATCCACACAGAAGAGTATATCCAGCGCAACGGTTATGCCGCCCTAAAGGAGTTGGATTACTGGATGAACATAGAAGAGCGCCCTGGCGAACGCTTTTGTCAAAAGTATGGCACACGGCTGGACGTAAACAGCGGGCTTGCGCCGTTTAATTTGTGTCATTTGGTAAGTGCAAGCAACATCGACGGCGTATTTTTGAAAGGCGCGTACGACTATTGTCTAAATGTTACCGCGGAAAACATAGTTAACTTTCTTGCGTTGGAAGAAAAGGAAAGCGGGCAGGAGTTTGCGGTGCAAGATTATTACAGCAATTTGCTGTCAAACATCTCTACAATGAAAACAAACCTGCCCACGGGGATGCCGCATGCGGCAAACTTTGTCTACAATATAATAGGCGCGTCCGCGGCGGTGCTGCCGACAGAAGGGCTTAACGCCTACTTGGCGCATGGTGTTTTTCGAGAAATATCTCCGATGTTTGAAGCTTTGCCTGACGACCACGATCTTACACAATTTGTACAAAGGGCGCGGCTTGATATAGACGACCTAGGCGCGCGGCTTATGCAGGACGTGCCGCCAATAAAACTGGACTATGCCGCAACAGACTACTTTAGCCACCAAAACGTGATAAAAACCCAGCGCGTAAATATAGATGAAAAACTAACAGAGCAGTACAATGCCGCCAAACGCGAGGTAACAAAGGCACGCAGACTAACCACGACTGTAAAGGATGAACTGCGCGCGGCATTTCTGGATCCGGCAAAGGGACCTGTGTTTGCGTCGCGGCTTATTGCAAGTGATATAAACCCGTGTTTGCTGGCGCGGTTTGAAACATGCCGGCAGCATTTGCGCGAGAAGATAAATACCATTGCGGAAGAAATTGACGGGCTGCAGCTTCTGGCAGAGGCACGGTTTGAGGATGCACAGCGGGCAATTTTCCTCATGAAAGAGACCAAGAAGAACTCCTATATCGAGGCAAAGGTAAGGTTGTACCAAGCACGGTTGCAGCGGGATTCTTTTATCGCGCTTATAGATGTTTACAATGAATTGTCAGCTATCGCGGAAGCCGAAAACGATAAAATTTATGCTGTATATGTCGAAATTTTGCAGGAGTTGAACAAGATTTTCGATGCCAACACGGCATTGCTATGCCACCCCATAGAGCTTGAATCGCAAAAATATTACCACTGGGATGTCATAAGTGTGACGGATGCAGTTAGTGAAATAGACGAGATTTTGCTGGAAATAGGTGCGGAGCCGCTGTTGCGTGATTTTGCCAAAATGCTGTTGGAAGAGTCTGCACGGTTTTTGGACGACAACAGGCTTAACATAGCCGGTGTCGTATCGGATTTTATATACGACCGTTTTGGCGATCTGCTGTCGCGCAGTATGTCGGAATACTTAGGCATGAAATACGGCCATGACAGAATTGTTGAGCATATCATAGAAGCGGAAATTGCGCCGCGCCTGTTTAGAGACGCTAAGCCCGTGTTTAATCTCGACAACACGGCGGGAGTTTTCAACTTCCCAAGTTACGGCATGGTTAGCGTACCGTGGAATGCCCCCGACATACTGCGCGGCATAGAGGCATACCAACAGCACGCGCTTTCTAACCTGCGGTTTAATATCCGCAAAAGTAACATTACCGACAGGATTTTTTGGCTTAACACGCAAAACGGTATTCCTCTGTTTGCTTATACACCTATAAAAGTTTACGAGGAATTGTATGAGCGTACAATCGCCAGCCGTGAAGGCGTGGGGCGGCATTTGGTGATGAGTGAAAGCGAAAGCTGGGTTAACCTGCCATCCCCAATCCCCGAGAATATATGGGGCGACACGTACCACAACCCGCGGCAGAAAGCGTTAAACGACGAGGCACGGCGGATTTTTAGGGCAGGGGTTGCAAACGGCAGCATTTGCGAGATAGACGGGCAGTATGTTTGCGTTGTAACCGGGCACTTAGACCTGTCGCGATATAATTTTGATGTAAAAACCGAATTGCGGGATGTACATGCCGCGTTGGAGACGCTTACGGCCATGCGGCTTACAGAAGCGGAACATAGAGTAATTTTTACCACGACTATAGAGCATGAGGCGGAAGATCACTTTATACGCAATGTAGCGTTAATTGCTCTGGCAAGTGCGGAAAATAGAAAACACGCCAAACTGGCGCACAAAACAGAAGAAATAAGAGCACTGTTATTCGAGAACGAAAGCGAAAAAGGACTTGTGGACGAATTCCTGCGTGCTATAACTTGTGAGGCGGTAGTGAAACGCGGCGTACATTACATCTTCGAAAAAGAGCTGGAAGATGATCCGTGGCCAATATTTGTAAACTTAATAGAGCAGGCCGATTATCCGGAATACGCCATGTTTAGGGCATACAAAGCCTTACCTGCCGCACGGCAGGTAGTACTAAAAGAAAAAGCCAAGTCTCACGAAGAAACTTGGGCAGACGACCGGTTACTGCTTAATCTAAAAAAATGGCAGGGAAAGATAGCCCTTCGCAAAAGCCAACTTGATAAGGATATGCACAGCCATCCAGAGGGTACGAAAATGTATAGCTTTTATAGAAATATACTGCTGAGGCTTAACGCCCAGGTTTTGGCTGTGGGGTAATTTACACCCGTTGCGCTAGATAAAATTTAAAATGAAGTCAACTATTAAGGCTGTAGCGAAACAATTCACGGGAAGTAAAACAGTATCAACTGGTGACTCACAGTCACCAGTTGGCTTTGCTCCACCGTAATCAATACCTGTTTATTGAGTCGATTATGGGTAATTAGCTTCGTTATTACGAGGAACGGAACAATCCAGCCGTCATACTCCCGTTGTTTTCTAGATCAACAAGTTCGTATTGCTTTTTATCTGTTGCGGGATAGATATCCAAAAGCTCCACAGTTTTACGCCACCAGTGGGAAGCCGCAAGCAGCTTTTGCAGAGGTTTATCGTCACACGCATAAGCCACGCGGTCTCATGCGCTGCCGACTAGAAATGCGGCGAATGCTCTGCCAGTTTAACGAAAGCGTCTTGCATAATATCTTCCGCGTCTGCCTTGCGGCCTAGGATGGCAAAGGCTGTACGGTAGAGTTTATCCATGTGCTTCTTTATTATTTCTTCCATTAAACTTGGCTCTTTTCGTGCTGGGTGTACTTTATATACGCATGAGCTTAGATAAATGCGACACGATAAGAAAAGGAAAACTTTCACAAAAGCCCCATCCTTGCCGGGCTTGACTTGGAACCGAGCCGTCTATACTGGACTGGCTAGATTCCGGATCAACCCCGGCAATAGAGTTGTATCGAAATTGGAATTGGCGAGCGAAAATGTTCCCTGATTCCGAAACATTTTCGCTCGCCCTCTTTCATTTCGGTACAACTCTAATGATGGGGCTTTTGTTTGGTTATTTTTTATGCTCTATAAAGCTGCTCTGTACGAAACGCGCGGTGCGGGAAACGTTCGCTTCACTCACTGCACCTAATTGCGGCCGTAGCCGCTTTTATGTGAACAAACATATCCTTTATTCAAATTCATCAAAGCCTTCGGCAATCCGCATCCTGCGGCGCTCATGTATTTCCGCCCGGTTTGCCCCGGCAATAATCACCGTTCCCGTACCGCCTAAAAACTGTATTTCTCGGGTGTCGAACAACGAATTGTGCTCCCACAAATGCGTTCCGTCAAATGCTACCGCATGAAAATTCCTGTCCGCCCCAACAATTACAGACCCATGTCCCATGTAAAGATGGGTTGCGCGCCGGCCTATATGAAACTCTCCCGTTACTTGCGCGTTTGCGGCATTGATAATGCGCACAGTCCCTACATGAAGCGAGTTTTCCGCACCTAAATGCCTGGGGCCTGTAATATACGCAAAATGGCTGTTGTCATAAAACGCAATATGCGAAAGCATGTTGTTAAGCGGCATACTCCACATTTCTTGTATGATAGAAATCGCATAGGCGCGCGGAGTCAGTTGGTAACTGACAATCTGCTCTGTTGTGGCAACAACAAGCCTGTTGCCGCCCATAAACCGCATAGATGTTACCAGATCCTGCGGAAAAGTCTCCGATGCAAAAAGTCCTCTATCTACGCCCGCACCAATATCCGCGCCGCGGGTACCAATGTATCTGAACTGCACCGTGGTTCCAAACCTAATGTTGGCGTCAACAATTGCCAGCGCCAGATAGACACCGTTTTGGCAAACTTCTGCCATTACCGGGTAAAAGAGCCCCTCGTTACGGAACGACAAACTAAATAGCGGGCTATTGCCATCTTGGTATCCCTGATGAAAAACCCTAATCCCATGTCCGTTGCTGTACTGCAATATAACCGACAAAAAGCCTGATTCGTTAACAGAAAACCCTTGAATGGGGTACTCAAAATAGAGGCGCATAATAGAGCCGCTTGTGTTAAAAACATAGACACTGCGCCCGCCGGACTCTTCTCCAACCGCAACATAATCTCCGCGGGCAACCATAACGGGGCGGTTTAGGCTAAAGGTATTGCTCCACCGCAAGTCACCCCCGGATGAATAATACCGTACTCCGTCACGGGTTACAAAATGAAAGTTTGACGTATTGTTGCTATGAAAAGAAGGGCTTGCGTCAAAACTGTAAGAGACGCCATGCCCTGTGGATTCGAACCGTATTTGATGATTTTGCCCAAAGCTTGGCATAAAAAGCTGAAATACTAATACGATTATTAGTATCGAAGCGAAAATAAGTATCATAGCCCTTTTGCTTATGGGTGGTTTTTCTCGTTTAGCTGTTCTACTCATGAGGGTAGTTTAACATTTTACCGCGGTTAATTCAACCTTACTGTTAGTTTTCATGTATTAATTTCCAACGAAAATTTTCCAAAAGCTATTGGCAAAACTCGTTGTGTCCTATACAATGAAAGCAATATACGCACTTATATTGAAAGGGGCGGCTGTCATGAAAATATTTAAAAAGTCGCTTGTTTTGATGCTTGCGCTATATCTTGCGACTGCATTTTTTACTTCTACCGTTATTGCATCGGTTGATAGAAGCTGTTGCGTAGTCGAATGTTTGTGCATGAGCTGCCGCTGTGTTTACGATTGTTATTGCAAGCAAGAGTGTGACCACTCCGAAGTTTCCTGCTTTGTCTGCGAAGCCGTTGTTAAGCGGCGTGAAATGCCTACGCAGCAAATCATAGCTGCTGCTCAGTGCAATATGTGTATGTGTGATTTTTTTACAAAGCTTACGGTAAATTTCGATATTTTTAGAACCTGTACTACAAGTATAGTCGAAGATAAGGTAAGGATGAATAATTGACCAAATAATAGACTCTCCCGGAAGTTTGAGCCAACAGGCGAGGAAATATTTCATAATTTCGAAATATTTTCGCATGTTTTATTTGATTACGGGGGAAGTCTAATTAGGGTGTGTTCGATAATTCCATTGCACTGCCTTTTCGATAAATTTTGTGCTATGCGTTGTCGCAGAAAAACCTTACGTACCTCTGGTACGTGCGGCTCTTTGCTCCTAGCCTAGCACAAAATTTACGCGAAAATTCGGCACAAGCGAATTATCGAACACACCCTAACAAGGGATAGCTGTGTTTGTATGAGCCGCGGTATGCCTTGTCTTTTTGTGTCCAAAAATATATTAATCAAGGAGAAATTTTTATGAAAAAGCTAATGTTTTTGCTCGTTTTTTCAATGTTTTTTATGTTTGCTGCTTGTGGCGGCGACAGTAATAATAGTACAAATCCATCTTCCGCGGAACAAGCCCGCAACACAGAGCAGAATGACGGTTCGTTAATAACGAGTACATTTACTGTCTCGGGCATGACTTGCCGGAGATGTGTAACCGCAATTGACAGAGAAGTATCCGCGCTCGGTGGCGTGATTAGTGCTTCGACTAATTTACGAAGCGGTGTTTTAACCGTAGAGCATGAACCCGAAGTAAGTATCGAAGAGATCAAGAATATCGTTATTCTTGAAGGATTTAGTATAGAGTAGGAGAAGCTTACATGAATATAATAAAACTTGTGGCACGCAACCTGCTTAGCCGAAAAGGGCGGTTTGTGTTCACTTTACTTGGCATTACAATTGGTATGGCATCTTTTGTTGCGTTAATGTCAATTGGCCAAAATATGCGAAACGAAGTTACAACGCAGGCATACTCGCTTGGTGGTAACTTTGTTATAGTGCCTGACGATTTGTGTGTGTTTAACCAAATCGGAATTGTTACAGGCGACGCAATCTCCGAACGGCTTGACTTTGCGGAGTTTGAAAGAATTGCCGAGATAGACGGCATTAATGTTATTCCGCATCTCACTAGGCGAATGATGATTTACAACCCTACAGCCGGCGTGCAGCAGCCGACTACAGTTACAGGGATTCTTCCCATGGAGACACAAGCGTTTAGAAATTGGGAAATGTACGCTGGCGAATACTTTACATCGCAGGAGCAAGAAGCAATTATAATAGGGCAGGGCATTATGAACCGCTTTAGCTTGCAAGTTGGTGATGTGCTTGAAGTGCGGCGCGGCGAAGAATTTATGGTTATCGGAATCCTTGCAAATACAAGCAGTAATGACGACACTACCGTTCATATGCCGCTTGCGGTGGCGCAGCGGGTTTTTGACCGAGAGGGTAGCATTTCGTATATGTCTGCAACGGTTGACGATATGGCAAGATTTGATTATTTTTACGCCGCCATTCACAACGTTGCCAACAATGTTAATGTAGCAACTAACGAGCAGTTGCTTGGAGCGGTGCTTACTATTATCGGCTCGGTAAATATCACGCTACAGGCAGTTGCGGGTGTGGCACTTATTGCGGCAGCGTTTGGAATTATTAATACGATGATGACTGCTGTTTACGAAAGACGGCGGGAAATTGGAATTATGCGGGCAATCGGCGGGCGTAGTTCCGCAATTTTTCGTATTTTTGTAATTGAATCGGGGTTATACGGCTTGCTTGGCGGAATCCTTGGAGTTGGCGTAGGGATAGTGGTGTCAATTTTTGCGGCACCAATTATTCAAGGTGACGAGATGCTAAAAGGGATTGAAGCGGGAGTAAATATCGACATTGCTCTAGTTGCAACCGCAATTGGGTTTTCTCTTGTAATTTCAATTTTGTCAGGCTTGTTTCCCGCGTGGAAAGCATCTAAATTAACACCTGTGGAGGCGATTAGCTATGAATAAAAGCATAATCAGAACCGAAAACTTGGAGAAAACTTATGGCAAAAGCGCGGTTAAAACTCACGCGTTAAAAGGTGTAAGCATAGAAATACCGCGCGGCTCGTTTTCTTGTATAATTGGCAAATCCGGCCACGGGAAAAGTACGCTGATGCAGCTAATTGGCGGGCTTGACAAGGCTACAGGCGGAAAAGTATTTATAGATGGTGTCGACATTTCCGGTTTAAGCGACAGCAAACTATCGGAATTGCGGGCTAACAAAATTGGTTTTGTGTTTCAGTTTTTTAATCTGCTGCAAAATCTCACCGCTTTAGAGAACATTCAGGTTGCAATGATGTTTGGTGGTGTTCCCACAAATGAGCAGCGCAAAAAAGCCGAGGAGTTGCTGGCGTTGGTTGGGCTATCCGATAAAGCAGACGCAAAGCCTAACGAGTTATCAGGCGGCCAACAACAAAAAATTTCGATTGCCCGCGCGCTTGCCAACAACCCGGACATTCTTCTTATGGACGAGCCGACAGGAAACCTTGATTCGGAATCGGAAAAAGATGTGTTGGAGCATATTTTTAAAATTCACAAAACAGGAAAAACTATTGTTATGGTAACTCACAACAACGATTTGGCCAAACAGGCGGAATTATTGTTTGAAATCCGTGATGGTAAATTGAAAAGCCAATAGGTTTTTGGTTGTCTCGATAAATGTAAAGCGGCGGGTCGTATAATGCTACGTCCCGCCGCTTTTTGTTTTACGGTTAAATTGCTATAACCATCACCCAGCCCCAATGGCAATAACCCCTTGCAATGGCTTGTAAACAGATGTGTTAATCTTAACCACTTCCACTTCCTGTCCATTCATATACACATGTTTTAACAGCTCTATGTGATATCCAAGCTGGGATTCCAGTGTTACAAACCGTTCGCCCCGTGGAAGGGTTGCGTCCACAACTTCTCTATAAGGGGCGGGGGCAACTATCTCTATTCTGTTGGAAGAAAAGCGGATACTGCGCTCCGGTGGGCGGCTGTCGAAGCCGTGGATGGATATGGTAAGCTGCCCGCGCTGCATTTGGCTTGTGATAAGCACCGGGTGGGGGGTGTTGTTTTTAAATTTTAGGTCGAAATAATCTCCCGCAACCGTTGCGTCAAAACCATGGCCTACATAGCTTACCGGTGCGGAATGGTTGTGACGTTGGACTATTGCAAGCTCTGCGTGAAGTACCGCGTTGTACAGTGTAGACACTACTTGACACACACCGCCGCCTATATCTTCCACTGGTTCGCCGCGTACCAGCACAATTGCGGATTTGTAACCGCTGTTAGGCAAATGCGCGCCTATTAGTGCACCTGCGGAAAAAACTTCGCCCGGGTACAGCATTTGATTGTGAATGCGTTCCGACGCAAGGCGGACATTGTAAACTCGCGGGTCTGCGTTCGCGTTGCCGTCGTATCTGGTGCTAAACGTTCCAAGAACTGTTACGGGAAAGTCTAAATCTGTTTCGGTATAGCGGGGGGCTTGCGGGCGAATGGTAAGCTCGACAGTGCCGCCTGTGCCGCTGTTTAGCAGGCTGGTAGTTGCTTCTACAGCAAGGGAAGTATCTACCCCGTGTCCTCCGCTGCTGGGTTTTACCGTTACGGTGCCGTTCTCCAGTGCAAGTGCGGCATCTTGCGGGGCAATATCAACCTTGGCAGAAACAGCCGCAAACGCCGCGTCAAATTTTTCTTTGTCAACGGTTACATTGGGAGTGGTTTCGATTTTGTGAGGGCGACCTAATATACGGCCAACCCAGCACAGCAGGCTGCATCGGTTGGAATAGTTTATTGCCGATTGCACAGGCTCGGAAAAGTCGTACGTCGCGCCTAGCTCGGCAAATGTAAATTCTGCTTTAGTTTCGCCGTTTACGGTGTATTTTACGGTTTGTTCATCAAAATTAGAATGTTCCATTAGTGCGGCAATGGCCTCGTGTGCGGTTAGTCCGCCCACTTGTAGTCCGTTTATGTATATATGGGTGTATATTCTGTCTGTTTCTTTGGAAAAAGACCCGGCGAACAGCCATATAAGCCCGCCCAAGCAGATTATAAATAGGAGCGCGTAAAAAATTAGATTTTTCTGCACATTTATCACCTCACATAGATATATATAGCAGAGGTGATAATTTTATGCGTAAACCGATTACATCCATGGATTTGGAAAAAGCTATCAACAGGCTGGCTATCAAGGCATACCCCTTGATAGATGTTTGCATAATTGGTACAAGTAGACTGGGGCGCCCGCTGTACGCTCTTACTGTGGGCAGCGGGGATAAGCATGTTATGTTTAACGCGTCTCATCATGCAAACGAGTGGATTACGTCTGTAATAGTGCTAACATTTGTTGAGGAACTTTTAGAGAAAATGCAAAAAACGCCGCGGGTGGGTAAAGTTGCGGATTTTATTAATAACGTTACCCTGCATATAATCCCAATGGTAAATCCCGACGGGGTAGACTTGGTTACAGGCGGGCTTGGTAGGCTGCGTCCGGTGTATCGGCGAGCGTTGCAGATGTTGAATGCACAGGATGCTGAGCGCGGTGTCCCCTGCAACGATAGCGCTTGCTACTATCCTCACGCTATCGTAGGTGATACAATCCTAGATGTCCCGCCTAATCACTTGGAAAACAACCCTCTATCCCAATGGAAGGCAAATGCCATAGGCGTGGATCTTAATTCTAACTATCCCGCCGGGTGGGAACAAGCTCGCACGCACAAATTTGCTCGAGGTTACACTGCTCCCGGCCCCCGTGACTATGTAGGCGAATATCCCTTATCCGAGCCGGAAACATCCGCAATGGTGGCGTATACAAGAGCAAACGACTTTGCTCATACGATATCCCTGCACACCCAAGGCGAGGAAATTTTTTGGCAGTATCAAGACTACAACCCACCGGGTGCTGTAGAGCTTGCCCATCGTTTATCTACCGCAAGTGGATACGCTCTTGTGGATGTGCCAGACACATCTGCCAATGGTGGCTATCGCGACTGGTTTATACAGGAGTATAACCGTCCGGGGATGACAGTGGAATGCGGTAGAGGTGAGAACCCGTTGCCGTTGTCGGATTTTGATGGGATATATGAAAGGGTAGTTCCTTTGTTGTGGGCGGCTGTCGTGTGATGCTTTATGTAGGAAAATCTTATGTCAACCGTGAAATAGAGGGATAGTAACTCTAACCTGCATTTTTGTGGGTGACTTAAAGCTATTTGGCCGTTGATTTTGGCGGTAGAGGTTTTTCATCTGGGTTAGCAGAAAAAGCGAACTTCCGAAGATTGAATGTTCGCTTTTTTTGTGGTTTTGTTTTTGTGGTTTACGTAACACCACATCAGGTGCTAACGGCATCGCTGTATTTGGGTTTCAATTCCGTTTCCGGGCTTATGGGTTACGTAACCGGCGACAAGAATTGCAAACAGAGATTGACCAAAGCTTCAATCCTATAACCGTCAATATTTTCCACGGCATTCTAATTTCCGCCAAATTTGCGTAGAGGCGATTAATAATAGCCCCTACATGGTGCATGGCAAATTTGTGTATAATCGCAGAAATTAGAATACCATCAATATTCCCCTAATGCTCTTGCCCAAAGCAAATACAACTAGCGGCATATAGCAATTTGGTTTTGCGTAGCCTCAAACTTTGTCCTATAGCACATCTAGCTACACTATAGGAAACACTCGCTACACCCATTGTGTCTAGCGAAACATCGCACTTCTGTGGTTTTTTAGATTATTTCGGCGGAACTATCCACGAACAGCTTGATAAGCGGGTTGTGACTACAGCAAAGTTCAACTGGTGACTGTGGGGCACCAGTTGATATATCTTACTTATCAATGAGTTATTTCGCTATAGCTCAGTTAGAGCAGTAGCAAAATCTTTTTTTGCTATTAAAGTTTTCCTAAGAACATGTCCAAAACTCTTAACTTTGTGCTATAATACGAATCGACAATATAAACATCTCTATCGGCGCATAAATAACATGTAGAAAATTTGCACTTAATCATATCGCCGATAGAAGTATTTCTATTTGGGATTATCGAACACATCCTAGTATAATCTGTCAAAATAACGGAGGTTTTACATTATGGTTTTTCAAACAAAAGGCGTTTGCTGCAAGGAAATACACATTGAAGTAGAAAATGGCATAATCAAGGAGCTGGATTTTTTAAACGGCTGTGACGGGAATTTAAAGGGTATCGCAAAATTGGCAAAGGGACGTAAACCGCAAGAGGTTATTGACGCGGTAAATGGGATCGATTGCAAAGGACGGGGTACATCCTGCCCAGACCAACTAGCTGCCGCGCTTAAAAAATTTATGTAACAAATAACCAAGGGCGGTCTTCTCTACAATCTGTAAAATGATTGTAGGGAAGACCGCCCTTTTTTTATGCTCTAGGAAATTGGTTTGTACGAAACGGGGCTGTCTCGCTAAGCATTTTAGACAAATATTATGCATAATTTCGTCATTCCGGGCTTGACCCGGAATCTCAAACGCTGCCAGAGATGGCGGGTCAAGCCCGCCATGACGTATAATATATGTATATTTATTCACATGAAATGCTTAACA
>Ga0123352_10011187_pt1 | contig 14130 bp, 8 predicted proteins | sample TergutLab28metaG_FD_89700 | JGI IMG/M metagenome (GOLD analysis project Ga0123352, IMG submission 89700) | Labiotermes labralis P1 segment gut microbial communities from Petit-Saut dam, French Guiana - Lab288 P1 | ecosystem: Host-associated > Arthropoda: Insects > Digestive system > Gut ...
GTGTGTGTGTGTGTGTGTGTGTGTGTGTGTGTGTGTGCACTGTCAGAGTTGGTGGTGACAGTTTTTGAACAGGCAGCAGACGGTATTGACACGTGTCTGATTTGGTGCTGCAGAGTGATTCCTTGACGTGACGTTAGCATGATAACGTATCGTGGGTTCAGTTTGTAGTAGCATGTGTACCGAAAACTCCAGTTTTATAAAAAAAAACACACAACCAAGAACATAAATACTCGCGGACAAAGGATGTTCGTTGTTTAACTTCTTCTACATATTTCGTACTTCCAGCCATCTTCACGGATGTCATTTTACGGTAAAGGAAGGTCTTCAAAACTAGTCATGCGCCGCATAACGACGTTTCGGTCAAACGAAGGACCGCAAAAATGGCGGTGGCCCCAAAAGATTATAATATTTTATTATAATGCTTACCATTGTGTTACAATTGCCTACAGTATTCAGCACCGTAACATGCTGTACAGGCTTTTAGCCTAGAAGAAATAGGCTATACCATATAGCCTAAGTGTGTAATAGGCTATACTACCTAGGTTTTTGTAAGTACACTCTATGGTGTTGACACAAAGACGTTAGCCTAACGACGCATTTCTCATAACCTATCTCCGTCTCTAAGCATGTTTTGTTTACTGTCAAAGTGATGATGGTTGACCAGGATAACGTAGCCGATATAGCCACCCGCTACGGATTGGCCGCTATGGGGATCGAATCCCGGTGATGGCGCACCCCTCCAGACCGTACCTGGGATCCACTCAGCTTCGTATAAAATGGGAAACGAGTCTCTTTCCAAGGGGTTGAAACGGCCGGGGCAGCCTATCCCACCTAGCATCGAAGTTCAAGAAAAAGTAGAGCTATACCTTTACTCCCCCTCTAGGCCTTCATGGCCTGTTCCAGTGTGAATTTTTCCTTTAGACAGGGAATGATGAAAGAAAATTAGTATGAGACACCTTGATGTAGATAAATACGATGAAATGATAAGGAAATCATATCGTTATGTAAATTAGCATTAACAATTGCTTGACGACTAGTCTTAATTTATAAATAATGCCCAGGACTCAATGACTTTTGACTTATTTTGCCCTTAAATATATTCACGGCTTTGGGCTTGTTAAGGTTGTTAACGAAAGGGAGAGTTATGTGTTGTGCAGTTGAAATTTAACCGTCTGATTGAAATGTGTGATTGTGAATCTTGTTTCTTATTCTGCCTTCAGGTATGTGTCATGTAAAAATAAAGGTCACACCGTAACTTGGACATGAAGTTTTAGAGTGAAAATGTGTACTTATAATCATTCTTAACGTCTGCGCTAGACGGGAGTGGGTGTTTAATGAAAACCTTGACGTTTTACCTCACGGAATGGGCTCCGATACCCATTGTACAGGAGTCTGGATAGGCCCCAGGGTCGGTTGGGACGGGTCTGGAGAAGAGGAAATCTCATGCCTCACCGGGTTTCGAACTCGTATTCGCTCTGACCTTACTTTGTCTCTGCACCGACTACGATTTTAAGGCCCTGTGTGGTGTCACTTAGTATTTTAAATTCTACCGACGTTTCGGAGGAAACTCCTTACTTGTTATTCACGTTGACCAATGGGCTACAGGCATTGGTTTGTAATTATAGATTCAGTAGTCACCAGTGGTGATATGATGTAATAACAATATACAATGGATGGTCCTCAGCGCGAACGAATTTTTTGGAAATTCTTGCCACGGATAGTAATTAAAAGAAGCTGCCTGCCATGTGCTGTATGGGTCTACAGTAAATAAGATGTATGTAATCCAAAATACGATGGATAGCGCTGCTACATTTGTCACTGAAATATTTTTTTATTTTATCAATAAAGTCTGAAGCGTGAGTGGTTGTGCACCCGAAGTGTAACAGTCATTGTTATGGGATTTTAAAGGTATTTGGAATACGTCCGACGATTGTTACCAAGTACCAAATTTGATGACAGTTTATTTATCGATTTGCTAGTCTTTATATTGAAATAGACTAAGTGATTCTGGGAAGTTACAGGACAGATTTGGTAACGTTTTCTAATAAACTTGCCAAGAGACAACAGAAAATTTTATGTCATTGTTGTCCTTGTGCATAAAAGCAGTTTCGAAACGATAGAATTCCGATTCTAGATGCGCATAAATCTTCACTCAAAATGTCTTAATCAGGAGGATACTGTTTCGTAATGGTAGCTAGATGTATATGTGTATATATATATATATATATATGCATGTGTGTTTGTGTGTGTGTTTGTATGTATATATCCAACATATGAATGTTCCGTGAAGAAGTATTCCCTTTCACACTACCAGGCAGTGACTTAGCAGTAAAGTGCGCATAACGGTGGTCTAGTTAAAACATTCGCTCTATACCTACGTGTGGTCAGAATTCAGTTGTGTGTGACTGGCCCTTTCAGCTCTGTGTTCCTTGTACCTGTCATGTTTTTACGTTGCTGTATTCCGGCAGGTCAGGCATTCTAAATCAATTACTTGCATTGCGACTTGCTGCTCCCTTGCTTGCGATAATGGCACTGGGTTGATAACAGTTATTTCTAAAGAACAAAGCGAGCGATAGCATTGGTTTCCTTTAACCCCAAGAAACTTTGTTTAATGTTATGGTGTGGTTATCCTATCGCACTCTAAATTTTATCCTCTGTGTGATAAGGGAAAACTAGGCGATATAGTGAATAGGCTACGTACTGAAGGACCTGGATATCGTGGTTCGTTTTTGGGCAAGGGAGAAGGCTATGTTTCTATAAGTAGCCCCGTGTCGAACTACTCTTCTTCAGAGAGCAAAGCTATTTGACCGTGAAACTGACGCAATGACCTACATGCAGTGTCGCGTAAGAATGCCTCCACTTCTTCTTTACATCTGCATGGTATGATTCTTATTGTAGGCCTGTGACATGTATGATCAAGTTTTCTACAACCCTATCTCTTTCACATGATCTAACAGTCGAATTTTGCAACATATCCCCTACTATCACCTGTTTTAATCGATAACCGTTATTACTGAGAACGATGAAACGATTACTGTTTATTTTAACTGATGAATAAAAAAAACCGAATAGATGCCGCTTGATATTTCATTGTACTTCTTATAGACTCAACATGTTTCGAGCATTAATATGCCCATCATCAGGACCTCGCAACTATGATGTCGCGAGCTCCTGATGATGGGCATATTAATGCTCGAAACATGTTGAGACTATAAGAAGTACAATGAAATATCAAGTGGCATCTAGTCGGATTTTTGATTCATCAGTTATCACAATAATGCACGGTACAATAAACACCAGACTGTTTATTTTGTGTGGTTCATATGTAAGTAGCATAATTTATATATCTTCCAGTCGTATAGTTAAGCGATTTCCGAAAAGTTTCCACACTAAACTTCTGGATCAATTTTTTCATTTGCATAATCATAACGTGCTTTCTGTAGTTATAAGGCGAACAGTCATTATGTTTCTCGTATTTACTCTACATTATTTAAATAATCAGGTTTTTTGAAATTCGTATAGTGACGTAAATGTTGACTGTTTAAATTTGTGTCTATTTTTTTTTAAAAGAATTACAAACGTTTAACGCTTATCCTGCTAGCTTGAAGAATATGGTGAGCTCCTAATAATGCCAGCAAATGACAGATGGGATTTAATTTGGCGTTTAAAGGGGTAATAACAACTTTGAACCAGACTGACGTAAGACTTCAGCAGGATACACGGCTGTGCACTGTATCGCGCTGATCCGAGACTTTCGTTAGCCCACATATTATGTCTGTGTTGTACTTGTGGGTCTTTCAACTTGCTAAGCCGTAGTTTACAATTTCGATAGTACTTTTTTTTCCAAGTGAAGTGACGGGATTTGTGTTTTGCATTATTAAGCAAGATTTGAGGTTCTCAAGGTTTCGTCTACAAACGGTACTGTCATGCGGGATATGACGTCGTGTTGTCTAGTGGAATTGCGCCAGTGTTTCAAGAGATCGAGCTGCCGCCATCATCATCTAATCGTTGTCGTCTTTTCCCCTTTACTGATGATGGAGGGAGCGGTATAGTGCGAAATGTCGGTTCATTGCTACACGGAGCCTCGTACCGGAAGACGCCAAAGTTTGTCGTAGTAATCTTTACCTTATCTTGAGATATTGGGTGAACATCTGTCCAGTTGATGTGTTCTGTTACTTCCTCTGCAAGAAGAACTTGCCAATTAAGGGTCAAATATGGGTATTTTTAAAAGTTTTCTTTTTTTGTGTTAAACACTGTTTTTCACCATGGTTTATATGACTAGAGAATTTCTCAATATTCTTCTTACAGTAAGATCCATGCCGTTAATTATGAATTGAATACCGCGTTTGAACTTTAAAACACCAAGATTAACCTGAATTACATTTAAATACCCAGTCCTTACCGCGCAGTAAACGCACTTGTTCTCGGGTATAAACACCACTCAGTTAATGCTGTATAAGGAAATAATCGCTGTTTGTTCTCAGGTCCACACAAAACACATAAATACACTGTGTGAGCAGAACGTAGTTTTTTTTTGAACGCAAAAGCTGACGGTATAAATAGTTACCACTGGTTACTAAATAACATTTTAATGATACAAATTTATCATGTTTTCACACCGGTTGTTAATCAGAGGATGGCATTTTTGTCTCTTAAACCTTGTAGTGTAGAGTACGATTAGTTGTATTTACTCCGGGACTTCAGAAGTCCATGCTTCCTCCATCTTCGGGGTGATGTAATTTTGTGTAGGTAGATGCACACAGCCAAAGGTGGGGAAAAAGCAAATTATGCAGCACGTCGTAAAACCCAGGAAACTGTAATGTAATAAAGGTTTATCGCTTTATAAGCTAGTGGCTGTGTATGTAGGTAGTTACATACGTACATTATATTGATTGTACAATGAAATATTAATAACAGTTCAGAGCGTAATGAGGTAAATGTTAGGACATGCCGTGTTTGGTCAGTAAAGTATCCCACCAAATCTCAACAAGTCATATGTTCCTTCAGGCATTTACAAACCTACCAACAAAACTAGAGATTATAATAATTTCGGATGGCCATGTTGCTTCCATCTTCAGCGCTGAAGAGCTACATTCCTAAGTCCGACGAAGACTGTTGTCCAGGTACACTGTGGGCACTCCATGGCTAGTACTATGAATAAAAATTTTTGACGTTACCCTAATTTATGATTAAAGAATTAAATCTAATCATGAAGACGCCAAATTTCAGGCTGTCACACCGGGATATGACGCCATGAATGTTAATTCGTATATACACAAGACATCAACGTTTCGGAGATACCTACTGCCTCTGTTTTCTGGATATTCCAAATGAAATGCGAAGTTATTTTTATGAGTAGCTTTTTTTGCGAAACCATGCAGGTAATTCGTAATATAATTTTGTGAAAACAGTGTGTTAGGAACATTTAAATTGCATCTCTTCTTTCACATGTACGTGTCTCTTGGGAACACGTTTTCAGTGCGCCCTCTGGCTGCTGAAAGCGCAACTACTTCCATGCTTGTATGTACGAACCAGGCAAAAAAATTGCATATTTTTTGTTTCCTTGTCATTTTAGTTTAAAGATTTAGAATATGTTTTTCTTAAATTGGATTCAACAATTTTGTGTCGAGGTGATGTAGCTCAGTCAGCGTAGTGACTAGGCGTGGCCCGGACGTTCGGAGTTCCAACCCTGGCAGAGGCAAAGAAATTATTTTAGCCACAGCATCTGCACCACGTGGGGACCGGGATAGCGCTGTCAGTATAGGGACTCGCTATGGCCTGGATGGTTCGGGGATCGGATTGCAGTTGGGGCGAGATATTCCCCACCTGTCCAGACCGGCCCTGATACCCACCCAGCCTCCTCTACAATGGGTATTGGTTCTTTCACGGGAGTAAAGCGGATGGGGCTTGGCATTGACCACCCACTCCCATCTAGCGCCGAGGTTAAGGAAAGAGTAGAACTATACCTCTACTCCCCCTCTGGGCCTTCGTGGCCTGTTATAGTTTGAATTTTATCTTACCTTTATCTCTACCATATGTCATGTCCAACTAGACCGATCTGCAGTGATAACCAAAGACTTAGGTGCTAAAGAAATGCGTCACCTGGTCGCTAATGATGAAATTAAGAATACATGGAAATATTGCTCAGTTAAGTACAAGAGTAACTTCCTCATATTTGTCATATTTGTAAGATTTGGCTCTGAATGTGTCACAGAAAGAACGTACGTACTGCATTACATGAACCACTTTTCTCCAGCGGTGTCTTTATTCCTTCGTTTCAATAAGATGGAAGTGTTGTGAATATTTACAGGTTTCAATCATTCTTCTAGTCGGTTCGTTTCAAATTTGTCTGAAACTTCCCTGTCTGGTTTAGTAGTAACGACAGACTGCAAACTGCTCCCTGTTAAGAATTAAGCACAACAACAATAAAATTCCGTATGGTGAAATGCAGGTCTGAATCCACCCATGCACAAAGGAATTTCTCGAAAATGGTGCAACTTTTAACACTACTAGTAAGTAAAAGGACTTTCTCTCTCGGCCTAATAACACATACATCGCACTATATACATTCGACGTTTCGGCACCTACTGCTTTCTTCATCAGGTGAACAGATAGAATCTTAAATAAAATCGGCACATAAATAAATACTCGAGTTTTTTACCTCGCAACACATGAAGCAAATTGACAGGTTCACGTTCCGGTCGCTTTTATCTCGAAGAAGTATCACCTGGCATTCAGTGTATAAGGGGAATGGGTGAGACCAAGAAACGGTCCGGGTAATTTTGAGAAGAAAAATCTTGCCTCCTTATAAGCAACGGACCCAAAATCTTCAGTCGGTTTTCGCGTAGCTGCGTCATTGTCTGTAATGGCATACCTCGTATCCACTGGTCGTGAAATCTGTTACTTAGTACTTGTTCCCTTTTAAAGGCGACTACATCCTGTATTTGTCCATTAATGTGCCTGCAAAATAACATCTAAACTGACGGAAAATTTACTGCGTTTTCACTGTCACTGGTGGCGAATAAACCGGGTCATACGCCATACGCGTCAATTCCTGTTTAAAATTTGGACATAAATTTCTGTTAGTGACTGTCATGTCGGTTGTTATCAAAAAACGTATGTCCGTGGCAGAGTGTGATATGGTGATGTGGTGATATTAACGTCAGGAATCATCACCCCTGAGTCGGACATTGAAAGCATTTTATGTCAGTAAGGCATGGACGCGATACAGCTGAAATGGAATGCGCTGGAAATCACTTCCTCTCTCACGGCTTCCAGCTCCATGGAGCTGTGTCCTTCGGAGGTAGTCAGGTTGTCAAGAATGCCCTTTACGTAAAGAGGAATTATATCGTCATTTTAACAACAACCGATCACTCTTTTATATTCTGATCTAAGTGCAAACCACAAATTTGTCTCTTTAGTAGTGAAACCTAAAGACAACTCTTTAGTCATTTGGTTAATCGATTTTTACTGAGAGCTTAGTCTAAATAAATATATAAATGGGGTTCCGTCCTTCGTCTTTTATCCACAGACCGATCTATGAAAAATGCAGCGTTACTTACATACAACGTTGAAAGCAATATTCTACATAAACTAACATGAAGGAATGCCGAGTGTATTGTCACATCTTGTGTAGGAACTGCCTTCTAAAACGCGTTATTGAAGGAAAGATAGAAGTGACGGGAAGAAGAGGGAGAAGGCGTAAACAGCTACTGAATGACCTTAGGGAAACGAAAGGATCAAGTAAATTGAAATAGACATGTCATAAGACTGAGTTCAGAATAAATAGCACAGTCGGTACAGTGACGAACTGCGTCTGTACAATAGACGAATAATGGTCTGATTATAGGCAATAGGAAGAAGTTTTCCTTCTGAAATTCAAGATCGGGTTTGGAGCTAACCCATCCAAGTATACCAAGGGTAACATGATCTGTTATCGCGGGAATGAAGCGAGAGTGGCGTGAAGCTTACTGTTTCTCTCTACGTAGCGCCGAGAATAAGAATCTGTGGAGTTATAGCTCCGCTTCCACTATACCCTCATGGGAAGTTGCTTTATTAAACACAGTGACAACCTTGCCGTTAACACAGTGTTTCACTGTGCTTTTTTTATTTAATAATTGTCCAACGAGGTGCAACACAAAACAGTCTCTTTATTATTCTGCAAGTTCACTCTACATGTTTCGGGTGCTAACCACACTCATCATCAGGAGTACACAAAACTGTAACTACAGCCTCCGATACTGGTCATATTTTTGTGCAGCTACCTCCCTCCAACGTGGCCAACTGGCCACGTTGGAGGGAGGTAGCTGCACAGTACTGGAGGCTGTAGTTACAGTTTTGTGTACTCCTGATGATGGGTGTGTTTGACACCCAAAACGTGTAAACTGAACTTGCAGAATAATAAATCGACTGCTTTGTGTTGCATCTCGTTGGACAATTATTAAATAAATTTTATCAGCGATGCACAGAGCCATGAACATAAAGAGTGAACACTGCGTTTTTTTTTAAATTTCTTGAAGGAAACTTAGACTCGCAAAAGACTTTTCAAAGAAAATGTTTACTTATTTATTTATATGTTATATAATGTCAGTGGGAGACCGCGGTGGCACGGTAGTGCTGTGCTACAAATCGGAAGGTCGATGGTTCGATTCCAGATAGTGTCATTGGAATTTTTTATTTACATAATACTTCCGATTGCAATATGGCCCTGGGGTCGACTCAGCCTCTAACAGAAATGAGTACCAGGAGCATTTCCGGGGGGTAAAGGCGGCCGGTGCTTAAGGCTGACAATCTTATCACCATCCCGTGCCGTTGTCATGTAATCTGGGAACCTTAATTTTCTGGAACCCTCTGGGCCACTCCAGGCCTGTAACGGGACTGCTTTACCTTTTACCTTTACAATTTCGTTATCCTTTCTCGACTGTAGAGACTCGACAAGAGATAACTGATGTATGTCAAACAGCAGTTCTGCAGGCCTGCCTATCTTTTCGTTAATGTGATTTAAAAGATTGCCATTCTTTTTTAATCTTCATTTTATGCCTGTTTATTCTGGTTGTAAATCTTAACTTTTCCTTCCTCTATTTCATGTCGGGATACACCTTGCGTGTTTGCTGCAAGTAGGAATTAATAGAGTGATTGCATATGGCAATACCTTAAAACGATGAATGTAAGATTTACGGGTTCAGCGATGCACTGTGCTAAGTGTAGCTGAATTACAATGACAGAGCTAATATGACACTAAAAAAAAAATACTGGGTTTCTGGATTTGACCATATTCTGATATTCAGAAAAGAACAGATTTTGGCAACAGAATCTGTACCCATCTTCAGGAGGAATCTTGAAGTTATATGCTGCGTTGCGTCAGGTTAAAAAAGAAGCTGGAATAAAACACATTTGGTGCGTGCAGAACGAAGGACTGCTAACTCTGTTACAAAGCGTGTTAAAGAACAGCTACGAAGTGCTGGAATTGTTCTCATCATTGTTACACGGCCCACAGTTTGAAAAGTTCCCAACAGAATTCGAAACTTCTCCCCGTGGGCTGTAACCTTACTGACATACATGCAACGTAACATTCCTGCCATTGTGGCTAACTAATGGAGAGACATGCAAAATTACCCTTACAAGCCTCCTTTGCCCCACTCTCTCTTGCTATTCTAGAAGGTTGAGATTTGGGTTAAAGTTCGCTCTTGTTTATTACCAGTGTAGGCAGACCCGCAGTACGAACTCCCACCGGAGTACTTCCGGTTGTAAATTAGCATGTGCCAGGGTGCGAGGGATAGAGAGAAGGTGTCTTAATGGACACATTAAGGCACGTGAATGGAGGAAGGAAAAGGTGTGCTGGTTGGGAAATATTGCAGCGTACTGGGCAGCGAGTTGCATGCTCTTATAATTAACGCCGCTGTCCGGGATGGCATGATTACAAGGTGCCTGGTAATTCATCAGGTTGGGACCGGAGTTGTTTGGTTGTCACGCCGGCCTTTGTCGGGTGCTGGGGGAGTATTCTGTTAGCCTATTGATGTGATTGTTACAGACTAACGTTTGACAGCTTTTTGTTTGTACTGGGGCAATGGATGTGAATAGTTCTTGTTTCAGAGACGCGTTGTGGTTGCTTTGTATTATAAATAGGAGCATTTGATGTTTATAAACAGTGGGTGCAGACGTTTGCAGCTGTTGGTGATTTAAAACATTGTTTGTACTCGCGCATTATACAACAAGCAAACCTTGCTATTGTGTCATTGTACAAGGAGAATCAACAGCAAACGCTCCTGACCTCTCGTCTACAACTTTTATGAAATATTTTATTATTATATTATTGTCTTTCCTTCCTCTCGCTTTAATGTCACAGTATACAGACTAACAACTAAGATTTTAATGAAGGAACAGCATTTAAATCGATAAAGGATAGCTCAGTCAGCATAGTGAATAGGCTAGGGGCTGGACTATCTGTAGTTCAAACCCCGGAACGGGGAAGAGGCCTATCTCTCCTCTGCGGGCTCTAGACCGGTTCTGATGCCCACCCAATCTAGTATTCAATGGGCACCCTGGTCCCAGTGGAAATCGGCGGCAGCGTGTGAATGACCACTCATCTCCATCTAGTGGACCTACTCCCTCTACATGCTTTCATGGCGTGTGTTTGGAAAATTACTTTTCACTGCATTTAAATGAAGAAACGAAATGGAATAAAAAAATAAGAAAATATTGCGTCTGAGGTTTCTGATTATACAGGATGTTCTTCCGCAGTTCACGTATATCTTTTTGATAGCTGTGGATGCCGTACATTTTGGTAATTGAACTAAGGAAATTTCATGATACGTTTGAATGTTCTGTGGCACTAGGGTATAGATATCTGCGAGTAGACATTTCGTTTTTTTCCTTTCAATATTATTGTAACAATTCAACAGCTGTTTAATCGCGGAAAGCGTCTCTAAATAAGCACACTTAAAACCACCCTTTCCGCTGCTATAAATTACAATTTTTTACACTCTTGTACCGTCGATATGACTTAGAAATAGCCAATTGGAAGTTGTGTGGGGAGAGGTTATCTTGGACTAATTTAAAGTGTATTGGTCTGGACGTACTGAGTAAAATGGTAAACAAATTAACTCCGTATAATCGGTCTCAGATTAGTTATATTTGAATGCGAAAATTTTCCATTACGTAAGCAGGATGCTGCACACTGGCCAAAAATTCGTATACGTGTGTGCTGTAGAAATTAATTAATTAATTAATTAATATGTAAAGGTATGAACGTATAGAATGAAGAAATGTTGAGTTTCATAACTTGCATATTGCCGGTTCCGGTGGTCGCGCGATCTAAGGCGTAGGTCTGTGGCATTTCGCCTGCTTGAGACTGTGGTTTCGAACCCGCCGGAGGCACGGATGTCTCTCTGTTGTGAGTGTTGTGTGTTGTCAGGTAGAGGTCTCTGTGACAAACTGATCTCTCGTCTAGAGGACTCCTACCGACTTTGGCGCGTCGTTGTGTGTGATCTAGAAACCTCAATAATGCGGAGACCATGGACCACATTGGGCTGCAGCGCCCGGGGCGGGGGGAGAAATTGTATATTAGCAGAATTTCAAGTTAATAATTTACCTCAAGATGAAGATAGAGTTCTCAGTGGATGGACTGTCTCTGCGAATAATTGCTACAAATCGGAACTGACGTAAATGACTGTCGAAATTTAACGGGCTGTGAGATAATGGTTTTTATAGGAGCTCTCTTTTGTCACAAATTGACGAAAAGGCATACTCCCTGCTGTGGTGGAACCTCAACGCGATCGTCTGTGATCTCCAAATACCAACTTAAGTTCACCACATAATGTTACCTTCCGTCGGTACAGGATGTGACGTCACGCACTTAACCGTTCTTACTCCTCTCCTGTAGCAGTTTCTTTCACATTCCAGTTTTCCATGTGACATGTTCCTTTGTCCTATTAGCGAGTATGATTGGTCATTCCCCGTTTCCCTGTGGAAGTCTTGCACCACTAGACCTATAAAGAGATATTTTACCATCACTACTGCCTTTAACATGGAGGCAGTATGTCCCTTCGAAACGTTGTTATCCATCTCCCGACAGAAATGGCGTCGCAGTATAGGTTACGATACGATTCCCCAATTACGTGTTTCTTTTCGATTCCTCCAAAACCTTCGGAGTTTTTCTCTTCATTCTATTTCAGTTTCATTTCCTTTTATGTATTTTTTCTTCCTTTTGTGGACATGCAGTCGGCAACACAAGAATATATGTGTATAAAATGGGGGCACATCCTTTTTTGTTTTCAAAACAGCGTTCATCCATTCTTCATATAGGCCTAACCCACCTCCGGATTTTCAGCGGTAGTTTGGTGAGTTTTTTTCCTCTTGTCTGGGTGATTGTGTAAGAGAGAAACAGAGAGACCTGAATGTATAAATCAACCTTTATATCATGCCCACATTCCTGATATAAGGCACGAAATTTATGAAGGCCAAAGCACCTCTTTCTATATAGGTTTGGTCAGAGGTTTACACCAATTTGACGCCGTATAGAACAAGATAAACCGTCACAACAGATGAACCTTGTAGTAAATACAAAGATTATTGGATCCAGTGGTAACAGAAGGAATAAAACAAAGTTCTTTTGTGCTTATCGTTATCAATTTGATGTTATGAATGTACAAAATTTATGATTCTGTTTCTGTATAGTGAGGCCGTCAGATATTTTGTTCCCAAAGACATTGGCAGTAGGATAGGTTCCTCTTTTGCCACAAATAGAATAGGCTTCTGACCTAAACAAAGTCGTTCAGGTCTAAAATAGAGGCTTGTTTTATCGGTAATATGAAATGATATCGCAAGTTTAGTGAGAATATTTGATACTTCTCATTCCTTTGTAGTTCCGCTGATATTATGAAATGATAGATTAAATTAATATACACAACATGATCTTGAGAATTTCTTGAATGACAACGTGATAGAATTAAGCGGTGATGTTGTCTGCAGAGCGCATTTTATCGTAACATTGTGTGGCTGCATTACCGATCGAAAAATAGGTACCCATCAACTGCTTCATAACAACAGTAGTACACCTGCATGTAGGGTCGTTCCTGCTGTCAGTGTCTCAGTACGAAAATACCAATGAAAACAGTTCATTATACCTCAGTGAGGTTGAATTAAACTTTACTTGTGTGAGTACAGCTGACGTCGGGCTATAGACGTAGTATGAAAATGGGTGCACACTGAAGTAAATTGAAAGATTTTGGTACTGAAGATTTAAGACGTGTTTCGACTTTGAACACAACGCCATCTGGATGATTTAGTATCATACACACACGCGCGCGCACACGCACACACACACACACACACACACAAGATGCCTGAAAACTGTGACAAAAATATTCCTTATTTGTTGCGTGGTAAGAAGCAAAAAAATATTCACTGCTTTTTTTTACACGTTGTTACACAGTTCATATGCCACGTGGAGCAAATACGATAGCTCAGTCGGTAATGTGACTAGGATACGGGCTGGGCGATTCGTGTTTGAATGCCGGCAGGAGAAAAGAGATTTTTTCTCTCCCACACTTCCAGATAGGCTTTGGGGCCCACCCTACATCATATTCCAAGGGCACTGGGGTCCTTTACCAAAGGTAGAGCGACTGGCAGCGTGAGGTTGTCCGCTCAACTCAATGTAGTGCCTATGTTAACAATTAGAAGACCCCCTTTTCTCTGCTCTCCTCACGTTCTTTCAAGGCGTGGACAGCACGAATTTAAATTTTGTATGATGAGTCTAGTTTAAATTACATTTTCAAGGACTTTTTTTCTCAGAATTTTGAAGTGATATTTGAAGCGCTGGACTCGATATTTCTAAAAAAAAAATAAAATACTCTGATGTTTCTGTGAAAGGAAGGCTTGTTGACGTCAGTAGATTCTATTTCGTATCTCCGGTCGTTGTCAAGGGAACCGAACAGTGACAACACGTTTGTATGGCGTACAACATGAAGTAAAGTAATGTACGCGACGACAGCAGAACGTGATGGATGGTGAAAGGAGAGAGATAGGAAGAAGTAAGAAAGTAAAAAAAAAAAAAAAAAAGAAAAAGGGGGGAGGCTGAGAAATAGGAAAAAGAAAAAAAAACAAAAAACAAAACAAAAAAATAAAAAAACA
>Ga0123352_10011188_pt1 | contig 14130 bp, 6 predicted proteins | sample TergutLab28metaG_FD_89700 | JGI IMG/M metagenome (GOLD analysis project Ga0123352, IMG submission 89700) | Labiotermes labralis P1 segment gut microbial communities from Petit-Saut dam, French Guiana - Lab288 P1 | ecosystem: Host-associated > Arthropoda: Insects > Digestive system > Gut ...
CAATAATAAATGTTAGCACACTCACTATACCACTCTTAATGTCGACTTGCCATACACAATAATCAGTTATCATATAGTACCAAATTATTCACTGAATGTACTGTTATATAATGTAGTATTATACTGCACACGCAAGTTCATTTAATACTGTTCGTTCAACTGATATTATTAACACCTTGATTATTGATAAATGCACTCAAGCATACACTCCTTATGAGTATTGAATGTGATTACTGCCCTATGCAGCCCAGAATTATCACCCTTTGTTATATCACAATTATAATGAGACGTGCTGCCTACTTGCTCCCCCTTGGATTGCTACACACGCACACACACTGACGCTGTAAGACTCCGACTGGCTGAAGGCACGCTGACTTCAGACAAAGAAAGGACGCTATGACGTAATATACCCGCGTTAATCTTGCTCCCAAAGATGCTGTGTAACACTTACACACAAATTAAAATAACAAAACAAAAAAATAGCAAATTAGTTATTATAAAATTTGCCCTTAGCGTAACAATACTATTTAGATAAAGTGGGTGTTGCATATAAAATGTGTGTTTTGGTTTTCTCTACAACTGTGTGTGAAACATTTCTCATTCTAAGAAGAAGTGAAAGGGATATTATGAATGTACGTATATCTTCACGTAAAATGCCCTTTATAATGTCAGATTTTAACGGAAGCTGATTTTTTTACTGGTTTTTTTTTTTAATACTCGGATATCAGCGTAGAGAAGAAAACCAACTAGATGCTGCTGGATGGTTTATTGCACTTGTAATCTGCTCAACACCTTTCGGGCACTTATATGCCCATTATCAGGAGCTCGAGACTATACTTGTGTTATTGTCGCATGTGATGTGTAATGCATTGGTTGCTGGTGGTCGACGATCAGGTGCAGGGCAGCAGGCTATGCATCCGGGATGAGGGAAATTTCCCTCATATAAGTGTCCGAAACATGCTGAGAAGATTATAAGTGCAATAAACCATTCAGTAGCATCTAGTTGGTTTTCGTCTCTACGCTTATACACCGATGCACGGACAAACATACATCAAACTCAGATATCAAATTTCATGAAAATCTTTCCAGTGGGAGTCTAATTGTTCCATGCGGACCATTCGTCAGAGAGATACAGACACAGACGAATAGACATAATGAACCTAATTTTCGTATGGGAGTGTTCCTAAAAACGACAATTCGCAAGTTTCTAATCTCTTCCTCTTGCCCTTGCCGACCAACTGACCACCACTGCTGTACACATTTCTAACAACCCGCATGCCGTCAAGTGCTGATGTCATTTGCTTATGCACACCCCGCATTCCTTCATTATCTGTACAAATTCCTGTCCATAATTCATTATCTCAATGTCATTCTCCATAGAAGGACGTACAATTAATTCTCTGCTAGTTTACTGTCACCCCTTGCTATCGGACATCTTTCACCTCCACCAAACCCAAGCTATATGTTGACAGCCCGTCTAAATGAATGTGACATAAAAAGGCTCCTGACATGACAAGTTCCAAAAATAATGTTCTGTTTCCTTTGTGTAAGTTGCACCACAAACTTTCAAATCTGTTTTCCTGTGCTCAATTTCGTAACATACAATTTCGTTTTGTCCGGTATTTGTTACTTTTTTGAACGTAACCACCCAGGAGTACCGGTACTTTTCTCTACATACACTGTACCTTCCCAGCTATTCACCGTACCTGACGGACGCCTCCTCCATCCGTGAGGGTGCGATAAGGCGTGATGATGCGGGCCCACTTAACATGGGAGGTGTAGTGGGGTAAAAGTAGTGTCTGTACAATCAAAACTCTCTATTCAGTTTGGAATGAACATAATACACTTTTTGAAATCCGAGTACTCCTGTTACTGATTGATTGAATCTTGATGTTTTGCTGACCGTGCATCTCAGCATAATCTTAGTAATTAAACAACTTAATGCACAAAATCTTGTTTTATAGTAAGTTTATTATATGCTTCTACATGTCTCGAGTACTGTGTGCTCATCATCAGGAGGTCAAAATTGTGTTATATAGCATCTGGTTTCATCACACTCTGTAGGTGGCCGTCCGGTGCACAGGTTGAAAGAGGACTCTCCCTCTCTCAACCTGTGCACCGAACGGCCACATACAGGTGTGACGATACCAGATGCTGTATAATGGAATTTTGACCTTCTGATGATGAGCACATAGTGCTCGAAACATGTAGAGGCATATAATAAATTTATTATAAAACAAGATTTTGTGTATTAAGTTGGTTAATTGCTAAGATGATTGATTGAATGTGACTTCGCCGTGCAGATTGGTAGCTAAGTACTAACGTTTCTAGCGAAGGCAAAGGAAGCCATGAACTAAAATCACGAATTTTAACCCAACAACACAGACAATGTACTTATAACGTAACACTGAGGCGCCTTCGCCTAACCATTGTTGCCTTGGAAAAATCGAAAAGTATTACATATTTTGAGTACATGTCTGTAGCCTTACGTATCCACCATGTAATGGACATGTGTCGTATTATATTGCCATCTGTGGCCTGTCCAGTTCTACAATAATTCTCAACATTATCTCACAAACGGAACGATGCGCGCCAAGAGATTTCTTGAACATAAAATGTGTGTTTTGATTTCTCTACAACTTCTGTCCGAAACTTCTGTCATCCGAAGAAGAACTGGGCGAGATATCATAGAGACACAAAGGGTGTTCCTGTAAAGTACCCGTCGTTCTGTGCGTTTCGAAATTTTGAAAAAGAACCAAAGACTGATGGAGCAATTTCTCGGTAACTATGTCACCAAACCAGTGTCACATGCCGGAGTTATATTCCTTCACTTAAAGTATATTGAAGTAAGTTTAATAAAAACTCAATCTATCGAATTGTTTTTAATTTCGTAACGTGTTTAAGAAACAAAAAAGAATGATATTCAAGTTTTCTGCCGTATCGCCTCAAGTTTTCTGCCATATCGCCGTGCCGATTGGACATCATATGTGGTTACCGTGGTAAGGTTTATGTAGCTTCAGTGATAAGCAGAGAAGAGATTCTCATTGGATGTTAGGAAACGGAAGACACAAGCACCACGACCAGCCACATAAACTTAGAAACTTTCGTGCTGTTCGACAAAGCAAAACATCTAAGGATACTTGAATCTTCAGTAACACAGCCTTGAGAACGTGATACTTCGGAAGTACGAATATATTTACGGAAAGACTTTAAGAATCGATATTTCATTAAACCCGACTACTGATTTACGAATCGTAACTTTATTAGACTTCGTTCATCGCTTTATATGTTAAAATTAATAACGTAAACGCTAGACACACAAATTTCTGTATTATTTAAATTTTACTTCTTTTGACTTTATTAATTTTAACTTATCAGAGGACAGACTAAGTGCCAAGAGCTAATAATGTTACGTTGCCATGTGCTTATGATTATTGCTGTATAATTACTTGTTACAAAACCAATTAGGCCCCGAAACACACGTGTTTTCTAGGAAATTGGAACTTTTGAAAATTTGACTGACTGAGATGTTTTGTCTACATTCAGACGATGGAAAGAAGGAATAACTCAAAAGTTTGATGAGTGATGGTGAATATCTTAACAGGAATACTTTGTCACCGATGACAAGTTTATCGAAAAGCGTAAATTATGAGCAATAATACAGGCGAGTTTTATTATTTAAAATCAAATAGGATACAAGAAACTTTTTCTGTAATCCTAAATATTTAACAATTTTAATTCTTGATTCAATTTGGTGCTCTGAAATATAAGTGTAATCATGCACACGGCAACCTCCGAGCCAAAATTCGTGTTGATTATGAAAGTTGATTGATAACTGGATAATGTTCTTCACAGAACAACAAAACTTGACAAATTGCAGGGCTGGGCTTATAATAACTGTAATGAACCCTGCGAACGTTAACAAATGTAACGGAAAATTAATTTTAACCGGAGATGGTGGTCATCGCGCCCACACCAGCAGCAAATACCGTAAACTTATTAATCAGACAATTAAATGTAATTATGTGTTCTGCCTGTTGCATCGGAACTCGAACCCTTTCATTATCTGTACATATATCGACACCAGAGTCGTTATGCTGACGTGCATATAATTACGCTCACTAAAACAAATTTCCACTGCTCTCGCGATGAACTATATTAATTACCCCGAAAATTGTGTAGTTATTTTTCCTTTGTTATGCAAATAAACCTACAGATAGCACACATAATTATGTTGTTACGTACGTGCATATTGCTTGAAAACCTACAGTGATACTTTCAAATTATGCATCCGTAGGCTACAAATAGTTTGTTGCCAGTATAAACATTATTATTTGCCGTATTCACAATTTTTTTAATATTGAAATTTAAAATGGACATATTAGTCTGTTTCAAATGAAGCCAACTGTATACACACTAATTTTTGGTATATTTATTTCAACTTCTCTACATGTTTCGGGCAACTATGTGCCCATCATCAGGAGAACTTACTGTTTCTATGCGACACTGGTATTTTTCACTCTGTATGGGTGGCTGTCTGGTCTGCTGTTTGGGATGAGACGTATGTACATATATATAGTGATCAATATTCATATTTCGGCGACATATTTCGGTTCCAAGGAACCATCATCAGGCGAAATATGAAAACACATTCCTGGTACATTCACAGAGTGCACACACTGTGGGATCCCATACTGTTTATAATTATCAATAGCTACATTGAGTGACATACCTTTCATGTCTTCGGTATTTACTGACGTCAGGATTGGGATAAACATCTTCTATTTTAATGCCATTACTAATGTTATTAACGTGTCAATTGGGCTAGTAAGGAAATAAAAATATTTCAGTGGCACTCAACATATCACCAGAAGAAGGGAAGCAAACGTTTGCATATTAGATCAAGTTAAAATGTGAACTGTGTACAGGCAAATGCTCTTGTATAAACTTCAAATTTAATTCAGCATTACTTGTACTATTATTTAATTCACATAGTAACAAAAATATCTTTTCAGTGTAAGTTGAACAAAACTGTTATATCAGAAGAGGACAAAAAAATTACCAACTTAAAGGAATTTCAGTGTAGACTCCTTTTAAAATATTTTATGAATCCTTGTAAATAACCAATTTGACGTACAATTTTTCATATATGTTTAATTCTATTCTCTACATATTTCGGGCAGCCATGTGCCCATCATCAGGAGAATTATTGTATCAATGCGACACCTGGTTTATGTCACTCTCTGCAGATGACCGTCTGGTATGCAGGTTAAACTGATGATGGGCACATGGCTGCCCGAAACATGTAGAGAATAGAAATAAACAAACATGAAAAATTGTACGTCAAGTTGGTTATTTACAATATCAATCCAGGATGCACGGTCAACAAAACATAAAAAACATAAAATTGTATGAATCTATGCCGTTCGAGAAAGAAAAAATATAGTTATTTTAGGTCAGTGTCATCACAACTGTTATTGTATATCTAATTAATAACAACTGTGTTGGAATGACCTTGAATTGTGTGGGTTAACACGTGTGCTAAAGGAGAAACGGATGGCAGTCATCAAAGTAAAAGTACACTTGCCACGTAATGAAAAAATGGCTGTTGTTGGAGTATCCGCTGCTTCTGTTTTTGAAAGACAGCTAAGTTCATACATATCATACCATTTTGCTCAGAGAGAATCTTTACTGTATTTCTCCACTTCTTGCCAATCTGTTTATTTTCTCGACAAATTAATGATGAATAATCTGGAAATTAAGTGTGAATTCACTATTCGATGTATGAAATACAATAGCCCATATGTTTCGGCGACTGAAGCAGCCGGGTCCACATTTAGCGCTGAGGTTAAAGAAAGAGCAGAGCTAAACCTCTAATCCCCTCTAAGCAGTCGTAACCTCATCTAGGGTGAAACATCATTACCTCTGACCTATATTTAATATGTAAGAGGAGCTTTCACATAATCGCCTAAGAGCCTACTACCTAGTCATTTAATTCATTCTTCACGTACCAGCACGCCTCTCACTGGACGAATTTTCGTCAAATTCGATATTGAAAACGTCTGTGCATAGCTGTCGAAAAAAATTCAGGTTTAGTTCCAACCTCGAAGTGTAGTAAGTTCCGGTAGATCTCCTTACATCTTTGTCTCTTTCAAACTGCGGTGTATTACGCAACTCTGAGTAGCGGATGCAAGGCCTTTCTTCGTTTGCTTAAAATCGTGGCAGCCGTACGGACCGTTCGGTGCAGACCTCGCTTTAAATACACCAGTTGCAGTACACTTTTATGCTGTACGGTCCCCATCAGTCCTTCAATAATTAACTCTCAATACCTGCAAATTTGTTTCCTTCCGTCCGCACCATGGCCCTAGAGTCGATTCAACTTCCAACACAGATGAGTACCAAATGAGTACCAGGTGTATCTCCTGGGGGGTAAAGGCTGGCAATGCGTAGGGCTGACCACCTTACCACCTGCATGTCCCGATTTTCTGGACGTTTTGCGAACATCAGATTTCTGAAGCCCTAGGGGGGGATCTACCAGGCCTGTAACTGGACAACATGACTCTTCACCTGCATTTGGTTCTGCTAGCTTTGTTCGGAGAGAAATTGTTACTTGTGAGTACTTGTGATTATGTCTGTACTTTCAAATGCACTCAAGATGTGTATCTGTAAGTTCCCGGAATCGTTTTTTTTTGCCAATGTCGCTGTTTCCTTGTAGCTTAAATAGAGGGACCACGTTCTAATTATTCCCCTCTGCCTCTGCAACTCTGGGAAACATTTTTCTCCCCGTCTTTCAGATTATCCTCCAGCGACATCATCATATTCTTCCAAACGGCTTCGATGTCCGGAAGTTGTATTTCCATCGAAGTGGACTTTCATTTTACATAAAGCGAAATATAATTTGTAGCCCATTTGGGTGAAATATGTTTGCTACAATACGAATAAAGGTTGTGTGACAATGCACTGCTTGACAAATAATATTTAGTGAGCTGCAAGCTGGGTATGATACAGGAACTAACATTTGAATGTGGATTAAAGCCCTTTTATCCCACTGGCTCATGTCACCTGGTCAAAGTTTAAACAACACAAACATAATTAGCTGTTTGGCCTTCTCTGAATAAACAGGATTACTCACGTTTATTCATTTTAATCGGATTTCCACCTTTCAGCAACTTTCACGTCAATTTTCAATTGTTAATTCCATCACACATATATTTAGAAAAAGTGATGACAATTTAATGGAAATACTGCAAGTTGCTGAAAATTTAAAATTCCTAAATACTTTCGGGAAATTATACAAGCGCAGCACTTATAAGACAAAAAAATACCAGTACATTACACCAAGCCTCATTACCCCTATTACCCCCTTTCCCCGTACCGTAATTTTTTACAGTACGTCACACACAAGAGCTAATGCGCTATACCATGGATTTATTAGGAAACACCCACACGGGTTACGAAGTTCATACCGATATATACTACTGTTACAGTAACAGGCAAATATTCCTGTAGAGTTTCTGATTACCTCATTACGTAAGTACTAATTTCTTTCCTAATTTGAGCGCCATTACTTCCTGCAAGATGTGTCTGCTCCATATGATCATTATGACATTATTTTCCTGTCAGCTTATGGATTTTAGCCCACACAGCCAAACATAAATCGATGTGGGACTAGCTTTGCATGTAATTGAACATGCCAGTAGTTAAATCAAATGAACCACACAGACACAGACACACACACACACACACACACTCAAACACACAAAACACACATACACACAAAACACACACGCATACACACACAGCAACAACACACATACACATACACATACACGCATGGACATATACACACAACACACACATACACACACATCAACTACAACAAAACACACACACACATAAGCACACACATACAAACACAACACACCACACACATACACACATACATAAACACACACAACACATACACATACACATACACACATAACACACACACCACAACAAACACAACACACACACACATACACACACAACACACACACATACACATACACACACAACACACAGATACACATACACACACAACACACACACATACACACACAATACACACACCACACACACATACACATACACAACACACACACATAGACACATAACGCAACACACACAACACACACGCACACATACACACACATACACAAACGCACACACACACATACACACAACACACACACACAACACATAACACACACAACACACATATACACACAACAACACAACACACACACATACACACACAACACACAAACAAACAACAAAACAACACACACACATACACACACACAACACACACATACACATACACATACACACACAACACACACACAAACACACAACACACACACGTATTCACACAACACACACACATACACTTACACACACAACACACACCCATACACATACACACACAACACACACATACACATACACACAACACACACAAACATACAACACACACACACACACACACACACACACACCTACATACACGCACACAGATATTCACACACCCAACACACCAGGCGTTAACCGCGAATTAGTTAAGAGCTGCACTGTTCTAGGTTATTGCGAGGCGATTAGTGGTAATTCTTTACCGACGTTTCGGGGCAACCTATCGGTCCCATCTTCAAGGTAAAAAATCCAAAAAAACAAACCAGTCTACTTTATATATTTATTTCCTTAACGCCGTTGGTTTTAGCCCCTTTCCGTTCTTTTTTTTGTGGTGCCACAATCAAACTGTGTCTAGACCGCATCTTTATTGAGGTTCTTAGATCACACACAATTAGACAAATACACCTGGTATAATCCCTCTGAACGAATGATCAGCTGTTCGAAGAAGCTCCTACCTTCACCACACGCAACAAACACAAGCCTCGAGCGGGATTCGAACCCGCGGTTTTGAAGTTGGTTGAGACGCTGAGCTACAGGTCAGAAGTTCGCAGTTTGGACTCCCCATAATGTCATTGTAGTGTTTTATTAACACAATCCATCCGGCCGTTCTATGGGCGTTGGGTGGACTCAGTCTCCAGCACGAATGAGTACCTGAGATATTTCAAGGGGGTAAAGGCGGCCTTCATGTGACGATTGTCAAGAAATTTTGGGAGCCTTACTCTCTCGGAAACCTCAGGGCCTGTTCAGATCTGTACTGGGGTTGTTTTATCGTACGTACTTTGTTAATTATTAAAGAATTTAACTTACAAATACATTTCTGAAATTTTTAAAATATTAAAATATTCACCTCGAAACAGGTTACGCCTCGACACAGGTTTATCTTGGTTTCCTTGTGTCTAAAAGAAAATGCTGAGATGGTTCCCAACATTCCAAGTTGCCACTACATGCTTCTCATTTAGCCCTCCCGACTTAAATTCAGTAGTAACCGATTTCATGTTTTGTATACATGTAAAATAACCACTGCCACTGGGTAATAACCCAATTGCAGTAAATAAATAATAATATTATTATTATTATTATTTATGTTTATTTAAGAATGTATTACAAATTATAAACGTGTGGGATTCAGAAAATATGTATTCTGCTTTCATTTGTAGCCTCTGTGTAGTGTTATTTTGATATTATATAATGAATTGCATTATCAGGAATCGTTAAATACGGCTGTGTTTTGGAACTGATGAATGACCTTTAAGAATGCAACTTTACGGTTAGCCTACAAATCAAACTAGCTGCGAAAATTGTGTCACCGTAATTAAAATGACTGTATTTCGCTTTATTTGTAGTTTCAGTAAGGGACATTTCGTCCACAATTGAATTAAAAGCCTCTGTTTTCCATCGCCAGTACCAATGTAGATTCACGGTTTGATGAAACTGTGAAACTGTATACATTATATTATGTAAGTCGCACGTATTCTCTCAGTTTCATAGTATGTTTATAATTATATGTACTTGGGCACACTACGTGTGGCACTCATATTAGCAGAACAGATGTATCTTCCTTCAGTCGTAAGAAAACCTACTGTCATAATATCCAAATTCTGCACTAGAACCCTCTTCAGAATCATTAAACGATAATATATTAATTTATAACAAAATCTTTTGGTTCTTTTTCGAGTTATGTTTATTTTTGTTTTCAATTGTAATAAACGCTGTAGTAGTTAAATTATTGACGAATAAATTTTAAGAAAAATTTGCGAATAAGATTACGCCCTGAACTAAATATGCAACCCGCCATATTTCCATTTCCTTGCAACAGCAATGGATATCCCATACGCCAGCCCAAGTGTGAAATAAATTTCGTGGATTCACGACAGTTTTACTTGTAGAATTTGAACATGTCATTGTGACAGTAATATATTCTATTAATAAACTTACACAACTCACTATTCTCTGATTATTTAATATAAATACAAAATATTTCGGCCCGTAAGTCCATCATCAGGTATTAAGAGTTACAAAATACTTTGAGGAAAATATGCTAAAACAGGAAGGTAAAAAATATAGATCTCGTTCTTTAAATAAAATAAATTTAATAAAGAACGCCGTGTTTATGATATGATACACGTTGTAACGTATTCAGTTTTCGGTGAAGTATTTAAAATATTATATAAAAAATTGTAGTCAATACGTCAACTTCAGTGCTTTGCGAATTGTGTTTTACTTTTTGACAAAGTATAAAAGTAAAATAGGGGTCAAAGTGTGGTATTCAGAACCTCGTTTAATCTAATAATTTTTCTTTAATTGAACATAATGATTCAATAGATGGACTCAATTGAACAGTAAACGGCGCCTCAACACGCACCAGACAGTTGGTTGCGGTATTCCAAGTTCTCTGCTTGCTCTACGGGTTGACTTGCGTGGGCTACGCTCAAAACCCTCTTTAATTCGTCTCACGTTCTCCTCTGATACACGTAAAAAATCTTTTGCTGCATAGTGGCAATTTTGCTCTCAACTGACGCTGCTGCACGCCTGTGCGCTAGGCGAGAGCTCTGGTGGTGGCGGTTGAAAAAATAGGACTTCTTCTTTCAAATGTTATGTAGATCATTCAATACAATATACACTTCGGGAAATGTAGACTTACGAAATTGAGTCCATCTTTTTTAATCACCCTGTGTATGTGGATAATTAAAATATCTGAAAAACTTCTATTTTTATGTTATAATTATCTGATCCGTTAGCAGCCCTACGTTTTACCGTAACGCTGCTTATGTAATGTACCTAAATTACAACGCGCACACTCAGCCACCCACCCAACTATTTTTCCCGATTCTGTGACAAGAAAATATTTTCAGCTGAGAAGAAAGAGATTTGGGCAATTCCGTTATTTCGTCCTATTCACTATAGGTACAAGGTTGCACACACACACACACACACTCGAATGTAGTCACCAGATATCTGTGTGTGTGTGTCTCCACCCCCAAGCTGTTTCCCCCAGATGGCGCACTGCAGAGAAAATTGTAAATACAAATATCGTGTGCTTGGAGAGACAACCTGCCGAAGTTATTGATTTTTCGCTTTCGACGTTTGGGCACAGCATTTCTGAAAGACCACCAAAAAAACTGAAGGTTCTACTTCACGCCTGAATGCACATTTAGTGACACTCATGCGTTTAGATAACTCTCTGTTTTTTTTGTAGTACTGCTGCTATTATTGAAGGCTCGCTTGAGCCAAGTAATTGTTTCTGTCTATGGCAACCCCGAACTCGCGCGCGGTAGTACAACTGGATTAATTTCAAAAAGTTTCCAGCTTCAGTTGCAAGTAACGTTAGCGAGCCTAGGCCGATGCCACAAGTCGGTAGACTGCGTGAAGTCGTGTGCGCGTAGATCAGTGATTCTGGAGTCAGAGCGGTGGAAGTGTCAGTATTGGTCTGCCTACGTAGCTGCTGCAGTCACGTGACGGGTAGGAGGGGCGTAGGTTTTGTGAGACTCGCGCTGAAGGTTGCCATGCAAACTGACGGTGATTTTATAGATGCAATCGTAATATAACAAGCTTCCGTCCTCCACCATCTGTAAAATGTATTCAGATTCACTGAACAATAGCCTACAGAGTGTCGTTTACGCGTGTATGGAAACTTTGACCGACTGTGATCGAAAAAGTCAGACCACAGATAGCTTTGTTCTGTTGCATATTCTGTCTACACAACCCCCTTGTTTAACCTTTCAAAATATTGCCACTCTATAAAATAGGTTTAATATTACCTGATAACGTATATTTGAGATGGGAGGACATGTAGCACGTGTGGGAGTATATACGGGGTTTTGGTGGGGAAACCTGAGGGAAAGAGACCACTTGGAAGACCCAGGCGTAGATGGGAGGATCATATTTCGATGTGTCTACAGGAAGTGGGATGTGGGGGTATGGAGTGGATCAAGCTGGCTCATGATAGACACAGGTGGCGGGCACTTATGAATGCAGTGATGAACCTTCGGGTTCCATGAAATGTGGGGAATTTTTTGACTAGCTGTAAACCGGTTAGCTTCTTAAGAAGGGCTCTGTTACTTGGAGTAAGTAACTAAATATGTAAGTAATGTATATATACATGTCTGCATTTTTTGTGCTGCCCTTGTATTTTCCGGCTGACAATGATCATACTTAAGTTAAACATTGTTGCTGTGATTTGTGGAGCTTTCTCAGCAAGGATTTAGAAAAAATTATTGCGTATTTCTCTCAGAATGCATTCTTTGTCACTGTTCCTGTCTTAAGTGTTCATTTGCCTACATGTGACAAATCCTGTACTGAAAAATGTGTGACAATTTTACTGCGGAGTGCAACTGAAACGTGTCTGAAATTTAAAATCCTTGCTAACAAAGGACAGTGATAATGAATGCTCTCCGCCAAGACCTAGATGTAGATGAGTTTATGCCCTTTTCTCTTAAATAGCCAGAAATATTTAAGCGTCTGTCGGAACGATATTTTGAATAAACACCAAAGATGTAAGGAAGCATGGGTTTTACTGCCGTATATATATATATCATTCAGGAAATATTGCAATTTTACAGATTACTAAAATAAAAGACATTAATTCGTACCAACAGTCCCACAATTCGGCTTTCCCTTTCAGTTTAGTTATGGACGGTATTTCTTCAGTTTAACCTGCTAGCTTTTAAATCCGCATTTCTAAAACTCTTGTGTTTGCATCACGTAATTAATTAACAGCTTTTTACTTATTACGAAAGCGCTTTTGGCTTCTCATATTAGGGATAATTGCTAAAAGTCATTACGTAAAAGTATTTACAGTTTGTAGATCTTATGTTTACAGTAACACAATTACCAATTTAGGTAACAGCGTTTTGTTCAACGACATGGAGTTCATGAGATGTACTTACAGCCAGGTTTACCGTAGTGGCGATGTGTGCTATTGTTTCATGAGCGAGTTTTTGATGTCAAACGCATGGCGTCACTTCAAACTAGCATGACACGCTTTCAGTACCAACAGAAAGTAAACACACACAAATTAAACATTTTTATGACACCATGCAGCCATGTTTGATCAGTGACAGCTACAAGATGTAACGTGACATGTCAGCTCATCCAGCTTAACTTTTCGAAGTCCAAATACCCTCTAAATTACGCTTGAAAGTCGATTCCTACAGCACGGCAAAATCATTGTTGTCATTCTAAAGACCATATTGTTAATGCTTTAGGATATCACAGCTTTTGTTCTGAGAAACTTGCGAATATATAAATATAATTTATAGCAAAATGTAGAGCTTGCAGTAACATAAGCATGTGATATATCAGAAGCCACAAAGGTTTGAAATGTGTAAATATTTTGATACTTATTTAAAATTACCAATGTTTTTTGCAGTAAAACAGGCTACCACATATATAATATATACTAAAGCATTATTATTATTATTAGATACAGCAATGTACTGACATGTTTCAATCCTGCTTCATGTTTCATCCTTTTTAGGCCATCTTTAGCATGTATTCAGCGAAGAAAACTACAATACATTTAGTCATCATCATTATCATGTTCATGAAACGTTAGGCGTGTTTCCTGTTCCTTGATCCTCAAGATGAAGTTGGTCCCTCCATCTCTTCCTCGGTCGTCCTATGTTCCTTCGTCCTTTTGGTTTATATTGTAGTGTTTGTTTTGGTAGTCTGTTTGTGTCC
>Ga0123352_10011189_pt1 | contig 14129 bp, 10 predicted proteins | sample TergutLab28metaG_FD_89700 | JGI IMG/M metagenome (GOLD analysis project Ga0123352, IMG submission 89700) | Labiotermes labralis P1 segment gut microbial communities from Petit-Saut dam, French Guiana - Lab288 P1 | ecosystem: Host-associated > Arthropoda: Insects > Digestive system > Gut ...
CCTCAACAACAACAGTTAATAATAATATACCAGTAATAATAGGGGCAAGTGGAAATTATCCCCAAACCATTCAGACTGTACCTGAGCAGCATACCAGGAAAGCACAAAATCAAGGAACTACAAAGAACAGCCATATTGGGCACTGCACACATACTGTAGGAAGTGCTAAAGTAAAAGTACAAAACATATATCATATTTGAAATAGCATTACATGTACCATAAATTGTAATTGCAGAATAGCTGCAACACTGTATACCCCATAAGCATGGTTTGTTTCAGGTATAAAATTGTAAATACCATGCATAAAGGTGATAATAAGTAGTAGTAGTAGTAGTAGTAGTAGTAACAACAACAATAGTGACATCATTTGTAAAGTGCTGGGGCAAAGCACTTTGATCTCTTGTAGAGATCTGAACTTGCCAGAAGACTGCCACCTGATAGCTAAGAGATGAGAATAAGTTTAAAATTTCAGATATGATGATTATGATGATGATATAATAACTAATAATAATACATGCCATATAGTCAGAAAGTTTTTGGCAGAAGAGTGAATAAGAAGTGTTTGGTCAGAGGCCTCTACTCTTCTGAGAACCAGGTAACTGCTGTGAAATAAGGAATGTGAATAATGATGATGATGATGATGTGATCAAGAAAGAAGCTGAGAAGATTCTAAAATATAAAACCGTGAGACAGAACTACAGTGCATGTGGAATGTAAAAACAAAAGTGATACCAGTAATAATAGGGGTAAATGGAACCATATCAAAATCACTCGGACAATACCTGAGCAACGTACAGGGAAAGCACGAAATTAAGGAGCTGCAGAAAACAGCCATACTGAACACTTCACACGTACTGTGGAAAGTGCTGATGTGGAAGTATGAAATGTTTGTCATTGGAAATGTCTTTACATGTGGCATAAATTGTAACAGTAGAATGGCTGCAACAGCATATACTGTAGAGACATGGTTTGTTTTGGATGTGTAATTGTTGTGTGCACGGGTGGTAACATGGATAAAATTGCATTTAGTTTTGCAAGCTAATGTGGCTGTAGATGTGACACAGTTCTTAAGAATGTCTTTTGAAAATTGTTAAAATTGTGATTACCATCATCATCATTTCAGTCAAATGAAAACCTTACAATCTCAACAAAATTTAGACTGTGCAGACACAGCAAGTGTTCAGCATTCACAGAAACTTGTGCTGTATCTGGTAGAAATTTCAACATAAAAATGACATTAAAAATGATCTGAAAAATAACAAAGCTCTTCCACACCCACATGCAATAAATTAGCTAGCAGAAAATTGTTGAAGTTTTTGTTTGCCTCATATTCATGTGTACTGTACAACGGTTAGTCTCAGTCTCTTAAAAAGCGTTCTCCTTGTCACTGTCTTTAATACATTCAATCTCTTGTGTCCCTTCAGAATAACAGATCTTAATCATACTGAAGGCTGTCTGTTTGTCTAACTGTCAGGTATCCACAAGCATATCCGAGTGTGGACAGTGGAGGACTTGAAACCTGCCACAGCGTTCGAAGTGCCACATGAAGTTTTTCACCTGAGTGTGTCACAAGATGGCCAGGTTTTGGGAGTTGGTCATTATGATGGAGCCATAACCACCTGGTTGCTGAAAGAGCCTGACATCAGACCGAACTTCCTGCAGCAGTACTATGGGCACACAGACAACGTAGTGTGTCTCAGCATTGCTCCACAGATCAATCTGTTGTGTAGTGGCTCTCATGACAGGTTAGCCCAGTGCCCCTGTGCAAGGGACCCCAACACACAACATACTTGTGACACACAGTCTGTAGTAAGGAAATAACTGGGTAATGTAAGTGCATGAACTTTTAAATGATGGGTCATGACACTGTGTCTTACTGTAACTGGAAGTGTGGTGTTTTAAGTTACAAAATTTAGCATACCTGATTGCCATTTCACTCTCATTTCCCTGAAGAAAGTATGAAAGGGTGATGTACATATAGTAATTGTACTCTCCTCATAAGCTGTTACAAAATCAAAAGTGACAGAATGTGTAACAAAGGTGACCAATGCTTTAAAATACAGCAGAAATTTCTACGGTGTTAGAGAAATAATAAAATGAAAGTGTGGTATGAGATTTTGTGGGCAGTGTTGCTGATGTTTCAGGTCTTCTGGGGTGTGATGCTGTGTTGTTAGGAGAATGACTCCCGGTGTTTTAAAGGGATGTGGTGCCTACATCTGGAACTGCTTCACCCTTGAATATAAACAGTGTTTCTGTGAAACACTGTTAACCACTCACCCAACAATAAAGCATCACATTCCACAAGTCATGAATCTTCAATGAAAAAGAAATCTTCATAGCTACAAGCTCTGGAATTAAAAAATTCCAATACAAACTGAATTATTTGTCTATTCTTAATATGATTTGGTGGACTGAATTGCTCAGTCTGTGATGGCTCAATGTTGTGCCTGTGCTTTGGCACCATATCATTAGAACAGGGAGTGTAGGTCATAGCCTGTTACAAATGTTTGAAACGAGCTCTGTTAGTAGCTAGCAAGGAGGGTGGTCTAGAAGTGAAACTAGATATATTTTCATGTCCTGTCAGCAGAATTAATGACAAAATCATACCACAAAGATTGGTAATAAATACTTTCAAAATGCGGCAAAGTTCAAATATTTGGGGATGACACAAACGAATGAAACTTTACTTCAAGAAGAATTAAGGAACATGAAATTTGGGGAATGTTTGTTACCATTTGGTTCTGAATCTCTTTCTTTTGTCTCTCTCTCTCTTTATAAATATAAAGGTTTAAATACTCAAAAGCATAATTATGCCTGTTTTTTGTGGGTATGAAATGTAATTCTTGTGTTAAGGATGCAATACAGGTTGAGAATGTTAAAAAATGGGCTATTGAAGACAATATTTAGACCAATAGGGAGGAAATACCAGGTGACTGGAGAACACTAAGTACGGGGAGCATCTTTACAATCTATATGCCTTACCAAATATTGTTTGGGTGATCAAATCAAGGAGAATGAGATAGGAGGGGCATGTGGAATGTACAGGAAAGAAGAGAAACGCATGCAAGTTTTGGTGGGAAAATTTTAATAATTTTATTATGGATTCTAAAGAAACAGAATGAAAGTTTTTAGACCAGATTTGACTGGCTCAGAATAGGCGACAGTGTCATACTGTTGTGAACACATGAACATCCAGGTTCTAAAAATGTTAAGAATTTCTTGTCCATCGCAGGAAATATTAGCTTGTGCAGAATGACTGTGCTGTACTGTGACTGTGACTGGAGTTAGTTATGACATTTTTGATGGTGACAAAACTGTTATTCAGTCCTTTCTTATCTGATATGTAATGAAGAAAAGCGACATGACAATATGAAACGGTATGGGGTACTTCCTTTTTTAAAACACTAAAATAAAAATACATGAAAAGTGTTACTGTGGGTTAGTAAGGACATCCTCTTCCTTTGTCTTTGTTATAAAAATTATGAACATGTTTTGACATCTCAGGAAAAAGCACTGCAATTACTGCTGATGTCAGGATGAGTCAGCAGTCTTGTTCTTGTGTTGCAGAACAATAAAGCTATGGTGTCTGGGATCCGGACAGTTGCTAGAGACCTTACCTGCCTGTGGGTGTGTGGCTCAGGTTACCTTGATGCCTGCTGGGAACCACAATTCAGTGTATGAACACAGAAATGCCCTGCTTGCTGCAGACCAAAGCAGCATCCATCTGTACTCATGGCCAGTTGAGCACAAGTCATTGTATGATGACATCAGTACAATTCAAGCCACTGACTTCTGCATCCCAGTAGATAACAGAGTCTCTATGAGGAGGTTCCTTGTGCAGGGAAAGCACATTATATATGTTCAGGATGGAGCAGTCGTGATGCAAGACCTGTTATCTTCAGCACAGGTCAAGTGTTTCAAGATTGACTGTAGAGACATAGTCCTGTTGGCTAGTGGTAAAAGATACATGTTGGTAGCAATGTGGGAGAGCTGCCTACGAAATTCCCAGCTGGCTGTTGTTGACTCATCAGATGGACAGCTTGTTGGGACTTACCCAATGCCCTTGTGAGTGGTTTATTACTATATTAAGTTGTGGAAAGATTGTTTATTACTATTAACTAAGTTGTGTTAAGATTGCTTATTTAATTTTTCATTTTCAATTTCAGTTTAACTCTTAAGGTATTTAATTTTTAATTTTCAATTTCAGTTTAACTCTTAAGGTATTTAATTTTTCATTTTCATTTTCAGTTTAACTCTTAAGGAGCCATGGTAGCTTTATTGATAAATGACTGGATTTGACTAGACAACCGGAAATCAGGTGCAAGATTTGTGGTTCTCACAGGAGCATTTCTGAAGGCTGTAGTCTTCTGGGATGTAATGCTGTGTCACTGGGTAAGCAGTTCCCAGCATTATAAAGTGTCATAAGGCCTTCAGCAGTCAAAGAAGAGGAAGAATCCTTCCTGGACTGTTTGGCTCGTAAGATGGAGACAGCATGGCCCTTTGAAATGCTGTGAATTACTCACCCCAATACACAGCGTCACATCTCAGAAGTCTTCCGTTTTTAAGAAGTCGACAGCAGATGGTTTCACCATCACATTACAATGGCTGTAAAAATGCACTCACTGCTGTACCCCACTGGTACTGACACTTCACTGACAGGATGCAAATACTGACACAGCATGAAGACAACCTCTAATTCAGAATTCTGTACCTAGGCTTACAATAGCTGCAGTTAAGCCTTCTCAAATGCAGATATCACTTCTGCTAGGCTACTGGGCATCAAAATTGAATAAAACCCATGGAATATGAGGTGAGGTAGGTGCCAGTCATGACAGCTACCAGGGTTCAGACCAGAAATTGGAACTACTGGCAATTTATGCCAATGTATGATATGGTCAGTTGCAGGGAGCATGTGGTAACAGGGGACACAGCATGGCTGGATGGAGTGTCCAGACACAAACCACACCATCTTGTGGCTGCTGGCTGGATGATGGGGATACTTCACATGAACCAGCTCACTGATGTCTTGTATCTCATTACATGGCTACCAGATTAAGTGTCACTCCATTGTGGATCTGACGAAGCACCTGACAAACTTGCATGAGCTTCTGGGCCAGAGTAACAGTTTAATGCTGTGGCCCAGATCGTACTGTCAGCTGAAGGAAAGGAGCATTTCATAAACATCTTTACACATCCTGCAGCAAAGTCTAATTGGTGAAATAAATTTAAATTGTTTGTTAATTATATGCATTATATAAAACTATATATATAGCAGAAAACCATCTGTGTCTGTCCATCCCACCTTGTTCCTCCAAGATAGAGTGTCACATGCTGAAGAGAAAAACTGGGTAAAATTGATTTCTTACAGGGGTTGGACAAAATAATGGAAACGCTAGACTATATAGAAATAAAACTGTTGATGCTGGCTGCACTGAAAGAACATTAGTTGTATCTTTCGTTATTCTTTTGTTTGTTTATGCTGTGTAGTGCCAGTGTCAGTGCATTACAGATTGTGTTGAGTAACAGTTTGTATTAAAGTACTGCAAAATGGGACACTTGTCAGATTTTCAAAGAGGACAGATTGTTGGTGTGTGTTTAGCTGCAGCACCTGTAACCAAAACAACCACTACATTAGCTGTAACCAGAGCAGCAGTTCCCAAGGTTGTGACAGCATACACACATCATGGGAAGACATCAGCAGCTGAGAGGAATAGTACCTGAAAACCAGAACTAAGTGAACGGGATCGCTGTAATCTGAAGAGGATTGTGTCTATAAGTTATAAAACTGCTGCAGCAAAGGTGACAGCAGAACTCAATACCTGTCCTGAAGACCCTGTTTCCACACAAACAGTCCGATGAGAGCTTCACAAACCCAATGTCCACGATAGGGCTGAGATTGCTAAACCTCTGATTTCTGAAAACAACGCTAAAAGGCAAAAAGCATGGTGTGATGATAAAAATCTGGATGTCTGATGATGGGAAATACGTAATATGGTCAGACGAGTCATCCTTCATGCTGTTCCCAACGTCAGGCTGAACGCCCATGGAAGCCTACAATCCTGAATGCCATTTTAGAATTATGAAACATGGACACAAATCTGTGGTGGTTTGGGTAGCAATATCTTGGTATTCTGCTGTCCCTCTAATTGCTCTGCGTGATCAAATTACTGCCAGTGACCGCATGCACATTTTAGGTAACCAGGTGCATCCTATGTTCTGGATGTTTCCTAACGATGCACTTTTTCAAGATGGCAGTTCGCCCATACTCACAGCCAGAAAGTGTTCAGTCTTGGTTTGAAGAGCATGAAGATGCACTTCAACATCTTCCCTGGCCAGCACAATCGACAGACTTGAATATCATCGAACCACCTTATTCAGTTTTGGAGAGTAGAGTGAGAAGCAGATTCCCTTCTCCATCATCTCTCAAGCAACAAGATGTTCATCATGAAGAATGGGACAATATTCCCCTGGTGACTGTTCAGAACTTACCTGAGTCTATTCCAAGAGAGAAATAGGCCATATTACAGGCAGATGGTGGTCCAACTCAGTATTAATAAAGACATGTGTATCTTTCATGACAGTTTCCATTATTTTGTCAATCTGTATATTCATAATATTAGACACTGATGGGCCAGGATAGTATAGTCAGTACACCTACTCATTACAGGCTGGATGGTCCAGGGACCAAGTCCCGATGACAGACAAGTTTTCTGCACTTGCCAGACCTGCCCTGGGGCCCACACAGCTGCCTGTACAGTGGGTACTGGATCTCTTTCCCAGGGTTAAAAACAGCTCAGGGGTGGCGTTAACCACCTACCCCCGTCTAGTGCCAAGGCTAAAGAATCAGTAGTACTATACTGCTACTCTGCCTCTGGGCCTTCATGGCCTGTTCTAGGTTGAACTTCACCTTTAACTTTATATTAGATACAGGGTGCATGATAAACTAAACTCAAGCACTGTTCAGAGGAAACCAAAACTAGAGCTGTTTCTGCATATGTTGTGCATTGAAATTTTTGGCAAGAAACTATTTTTTAAAATTAATTTTTATGAAACCACACTTACTATGACCAAGTGTAGTGGGCCCATCTGTACCTTAGAATAGGTCAGCACTGCTTATCTCATATTGCTGTTGACTGCACTCCATACAACACTGCCTCAACAGTAGCCATAGTATTATAAAACAAGATTCATATCCAAATGTGCTGTCTCCATGTGTGTTCCTGGCACCTTCACATTTGAGTTGCTTGTGGTTGTTCCAAATAACACTGATGAAGACGTTAACAGTATGAATTAGCCCTGCCACCCACTACTGTGGTCACTTTGTGGGATTTTAGGTTCTTGCAGTGTTGCCAAACATTCAGGTCTCCTGGGATGTTATGCCATGTCGCTAGGTAAAGACTTCCCAACATTTCAAAGGATCATAATGCCTTCATATTCAGGGTTTCAAGCAGTCTGTGCTGAAGGAATACAGTGCCTTCATGTTTGGGGTCTTAAGTTGTCCTCAGCTTGACCCTGACAATGAACCAACTGAGATACTTTGCAACGCCAGGAACTACCTATGCAATCAAACACAGCATAACATCTCAACATGTTTCGGCTGAATTCAACCATCAGGAGACTCTATTACAAGTAAAGCATAGCTACAATTTGTACTTCAAAAAGCTACCCTTTTAAAAAATGACCGGGCTTTTTGACTTGAAGACCATTTGATAATATCACCTCATTAGCGGAGAAGAGTCGCAGTATTCACGTTGTGATTTTCCTAATTGTTTTTATTCCCGTTTTAACATAACATTGTCAGGGCAAATACGAGGTAGTCTAATGGGGAACGTCTGTACTACTGACAAGTCCATTTACATTTAAATATCCTCTTGTAAATGACCGAATTCGATTGCAAGATCTTGGGGGTTGTGGTAATCAATTGTTACCTTTTTGGTAGGTTGATGTAGAGGATTCCGTTATTCTGGCATGTGAAGCTTCGTCACTGCGTAATCAGGTCTCAGTGTTTCGAAGTAATATACTGCCTTCATCATCAAGGGTCAAAATGAAGGTCTCATGTTTCTTCGAAAAGTCTAGGTCAGCTTACTAGCGATACAACGTTATATCCCGGAAGTACGGATTCCTTGGGAACTCCGCACCGAAAACTTTAAAACACGCAATTGTGATGTGCTCTTATTGTCATAATTTACATTAATAATAGATACAATTTTCCAGTATGTACAAAGACTAACGAATGTTAATTTACAGTACAGTATTTTTTTTTTTGCCATTTGATTATTGTGACAAGTTATTTAATTAAAACATTATTTGGCCATATGTTCATTTGCGAATTTATTGCGTTTTGTGCGCATAATCGACGGCTTTTTATTGCGCTCGATGCGACAATTTGATTCTTGACCATGGATGCTCATGCCCAACCGCTTTTCCGTCAGTGCCATTGACTTCCCGCTTCTGTGATGTCACGTGATCACATAGAACGGCAAAGGCGAAGAGATGGCGGACAAGGAAGATTCAGAAAAAACAATCGCTGAGGACTTGGTTGTTACCAAGTATAAAATGGCTGGTGACATAGTAAACAGTAAGTAACTCATAAGAGGGTTCACAATTAATATATACATCCATTTATAGTGCCTACAAGGCCCGTGGTTGAATGTTGCATGTACGGCACATATGGAATGGCTTGTCGGCACCAGTGGTTTGTGCCATGTGTACAGGCCCATTTGTTTGGGAGAACGCTTTGTTTTATATTTTTAATGAAATAAGATTACTTTTAGTGACCAGAATGTGAAGTGACATATTGTATGGTATCCACATAATACCACCAACTTAAATTAGATATTGTGGTGTGGTTGTGTTTGTCTTACAGTTTCGGTACTTCAAGAAATACATTTTTAGTCTGAGTCTTTGATTTTCTCTGTTTCCAGGAGTTTTGAAGCAAGTAGTTGATAAGTGTGTTGTCGGTGCCTCAGTGCGTGAAATCTGCGAATTCGGAGATGGGTTATTGACGGAAGAGACCTCAAAAGTCTTCAAAAAGGAGAAAGAATTGAAGAAAGGTAAGCCACCTGCACACTGATGTGTAATATTCCGTCACACTTATTGTAAAAAATAGTAGTTATTGGGATGTTTCTGTATAGAAGGCAAGATTATGATTTGTGTTTGTGTGCCAGCAGACCAAGATGAGGTGTGAATTAAGGGGGTTGTCCTCCTGTGTAATAAAGTGAGGTTTTTAAGGTTTAAGCTTGAATGTAAAAAAGCCTAGGTCTCAGTAGGGTATTTAATTTCCTTTTTCAGCAGTCTGCCCTCCTGTAGGACTTTTGCTTCTCTTTCTGTTAGTCTCTGATGAAGCAAAGTTTTTTTTTTTGAGTCTGTAAACAAGCAAAAAACACTTTTGTTGGTACTCATGTGTCCCAAGCATTTGTCTGAATGATCCCTTAAGGATGGGAGGCACGTGATTCATTTTCCATTGCTAGTTTTGTGCAGCTCTTACATTTGATCTTGCCATGGGTCTCAGTAAACTACATTGTTAGGTTTTGGTTTGTGCATCTGAAGTGGCATCAGTGTAATTTTGTACAAATTCTTTGTTTAATGACAATGCACATAACTTCCAAGATTGTTTTATTATACTTAACACTATTAGTAGGTCATCCTTTCAGGCTTGTACTATTTTCCCCATTAAATATTGCGGTAATTATATATACAACTCTTTGGGGTGTTTGTGAGTGAAGTATGAAGTAACAAACTATACTGTTTGACATTAGTTGTTTTTATTTAATAGTTGTGAAAGTGTGTTATGTGCAGTGAGATGATAGGAGAGCATGTAAGATGAACTGCATCAGAACATATGCAGTGTCATGCATTATGGTTACAGAAGTTTTTCTTATTTGCAGGTATTGCATTTCCAACTTGTGTGTCAGTGAACAATTGTATTTGTCACTTCTCGCCAGTCCCTAGTGAGGCAGACTACACTCTCAAGGATGAGGATGTTGTGAAAGTGTAAGTGAAGCTTACCTCTTCACAGAAAGGGCAGATTTCTAAATCTTAAAGCAAATCCTTGTGAACGAGCATTTGAAATTAAGGTATATCTCTGCATTTATAGTAAAGTAATGCGTCTTGCGTGCAGCAGTTTAGTGGTGTATTCAGGCACTGCTGTAATAACATTTAAATTTACTTGTCTCCCTGATTGTTGTCACTGCACAATGTCGCATGCATCATCTGCAGTCACACCTCACTGGATTGAGCCATCTGATTGATCAGTGGGTGCTGTTCATATGATAAGCCATTTTTTTACCATATTGACTGATAAACATGTACTCATGATGAATTGAAGCTGGTGGACTAGTTATATAATAAATTTTTGTCAGAGACTTGTTACCGCATGAGCATTTGGTGATCCCCAACAATATGCCATTTTCCTCTTCTCATACCACAACACTTGGTTACAACAAAGCTGCAGTTTTTCAATACTTGTAACTGAAAATATGTTGGCTGTGTAGAACCAGGAGCCTAGAGAAGTTAAATTATGTCGTACCTCTTCATACAACAGTTCACAGTTGCTGCTTACATATTTGTACTATCAGACAGAGGCTTTGTAGTGTTTGAAGCTGTACTTTTCAGGAAAAGGAAGCTTTGAAACTATAGTGCTTAAAATGATTGAAGCACACATTTCAATATACTGTATGTTAAGTTGGACCGCCTCTGTGGTCTAGTGGTCAGAGTTTCTGGCTACAGATACAGAGGTCCCGGGTTCGATCCCTGGTGCTACCAGATTTTCTGAGTAGTAGTGGGTCTGGAACGGGGTCCACTCAGCCTCATGAGGTGAATTGAGGAGCTACTTGAATGATAAAAGTAGCGGCTCCAGGTCTAGAAAACAGAGATTAACGGCTGTGGGGACCCGTTGTGCTGACCATGCGACACCCCTCTATCCGCAAAAGTAGGCACTAACTTCGCCGACCGGCGGCGGCCGCTCTGTCAGTATAGTTCGCGTGCGGACTAAGGCCACGGAGTTTAGTTTAGTATGTTAAGTTGTTGCTAGTAGACAATGTCCTAATCTCAATTAGGTACGTATAATTAACATTTTGGTCATGTGTAATATGCTATACAGAGATCTGGGTGCACATGTGGATGGTTTCATAGCTGTAGTGGCCCATACCATAGTTCTTGGGGCCACCAGTGAAGCTAAAGTGACGGGGCGACGGGCGGATGTTGTACTTGCTGCACATTATGCCTCACAGGCAGCCCTGCGCCTCTTGAAGCCAGATAATGAAGTGAGTATGCCTCAAATGTATGAACTGATGATGTAAGGTACTGGATTATAGTATTATAGGCCACATATCAGCCTGTTGAATTCTGAGGTTTACATGATGGTGGTGATTATTGTCTGGATTATGATGTCTAGTAGGTGGTTACAGACTTATGGAGAAACATGCTGCTTGTGTCATCAGAGTGGGTGTGGCAACAGTAACTTAGTCTGAAATGTTGTTAGTCACACACCACATTACTCAGTGTCATAACCACAAGACAACAGTTCGAATATATTAGCTTGTTGTTTCTGTAAGAGTTCTTGATGTACTATTTAGTCATGCTGTTACTGATTTAATTGCAACTTATTTCTTAAGAGATATATCTGTTCATTTGTCTGCATGTGTAAGTTCAGCAAACGTGTAACGTCGGGTTTCGTACCTATATTAGCCTGACATCACCACTCAAAAACTGTTTTATGACAGAGTGGAATTCTTAATTTTAGCAGTACAAACACTAGACTGGTGAAGTGTGCGTTTACAAGTGCCTTCTTAACCAGTTTTCATATATTTTTATTCTTAGCAATAGTGGCATTTGCTTATGCTCTGCTGGAAGGTGTCAGTATGTGTCAAAACACATAGCAAGAATATGACACTTTAGCATCCCAGCTTGTTTGCGCTGGACATTGTGTAGGTTGAGCTACTGACATCATGGTACAGTAAACCTTCCACAGAATAACTGATTTAACAAAGTAGGAAACCATTTTATTTGCAGACTTACGCAGTGACAGACACGGTACAAAAAGTATGCGAGTCATTTAAATGCAAGCCCATTGAAGGGATGCTGAGTCACCAACTGAAACAGTTCAAGATTGATGGTGAGAAGACCATAATTCAGAATCCAAGTGATGCACAGAAAAAAGAACATGAGAAATTTGAATTCGCAACACATGAGGTTTATGCCATGGATGTTCTTGTCAGCACGGGTGATGGAGTGGTAAGTTTTATGTTGGAAGTAATGTGACTTGTGGAGGATTCAGGTTATCCCAGGATATGAAGCTGTGTCATTGGGAACCACTCACCCAGTGACTGTGTTATGTTCTGGAAGACCTGAATCTTCAGAAGCAGTGCCATTAGCACAATGTGACTCACTGAAACTGTGTACTGTGCTGTTGTAAGCGTCTGTTAGTTGCTTCAGATGTTCGTGTTTCCACCTTGATATTTTATGATAAACAATTTCATGGTCTGCACTTTCCCCCTGTCACCTGTCATCTTATGTTTTTATGTCCACTCCTACTGATTCGCTCTGCATATCTTTTGATGAGTGAATTGCGTCAACTGGTCTGAAGAGCCCACTGGTGGTTCTGGAGTCCTGTCCATGTTCTTGTTGCATGTGTTATAGAGCAGACTGTGCATAAGATCACCTCAACTGTTGCTGAGACATTCCAGTTCCAAATATCTCTTTAACAATCAAGTAGTAGTGCCCTGCATCCTGCGGAAGGCTTGTGACAGAAATTTAATGTTAAACATGTTTTGATTTCATTAATATTTGTAGAACTAAAATGGAAACTACGTAGTGAATATAGACAGTGTGATTAATCTTGAGATCGTGTGTAACGTGTCTAGCATGCCTTCAAGTAGGAAGGTTCACAGTCAGGGATTGGGTCCCCAGGGGACACAGATCCAGGTACTGATGATTGTATATAAAGCATTTATTGCACACTGATTGCAATTAAGAAAAACTTTTAGAATTGTAAGCAGCTTGCTGTATAATACCATTTGATGTTTTATCTTATTGTGACATCTATATATATATATATATATATATATATATATATATATGAGTTGATATCTCTTTAATATATTTGGTAACTTTAGTATACAGAGTGACTCCCTGATTATGATGCTTAAACAATGAAATATGTAAGAGTGTAATAAGTAGAAAAAGTGTTAACATGAAATATTGTGCATTTCTTGGTTCATAAAATAGGAACACCATGACTAAATATGCAAGCGTACATCTGTAAATGTAACCATAACACAACTGACTGTTCATATGAAGTACTTCTTTGTTTCTCCTCTTTCCCTCTGCTTCTACCACACCACCACCACCACCACCACTGTTACTATTACTTTGTGGTTGAAAACACTGCTTAGTTACATGTTTAAGTAGCCATCCAACTTGTAGGGTAGTTACTTTACCAGCTGAGCTATTGTCCAACTTGTATGTAGTTGCTATACAGTTGTTCAACTCATGGTGTGGTGTTAATAGCAATTGAACTATTGTCCAACTTGTAGTGTAATCACTACAAATTGAGCTATTGCAGCCCCTCAGTGTGAAAAGTGTAACAGTGAATTATTTTTGCAGGGTCGTGAACAAGATACCCGAGTTACTATCTACAAGAAAACAGATGAGGCATACCAGCTGAAACTGAAGGCTTCACGAATGTTCTACAGTGAAGTTACCCACAAACATGGTTCCATGCCCTTCAATCTTAGAAGCTTTGAAGATGCAAAGAAGGCAAAGATGGCAGTTGTGGAATGTGTGAATCATAAACTGATTGAACCTTTCCAAGTACTGTATGAAAAGCCTGGTATGTTGCTTATCAAGGTGTCTCTCATATAACCTTCATACACAAAGAGCTAAGGCTTCCTCTTCTGTTTTTGTGTATGTTATACAGTGGTTATTAGTGAGTAGGCTGTGGATGATCTGGGATTCAAATCCAGGCAGGGGAAAGAAATTTTTCTCTTTATCATAATGTCAAGACTGGCACTGGGGCCCACCTAGTCTCCTGTTCAAGAGGCACCAGGATACTGTTGTTGGGAGGGGGGGGGGGGGGGGGAAAACGCTCCGGGGGGTGAAGAGGCACCAAACCCACTACTTCGTACGAA
>Ga0123352_10011190_pt1 | contig 14129 bp, 9 predicted proteins | sample TergutLab28metaG_FD_89700 | JGI IMG/M metagenome (GOLD analysis project Ga0123352, IMG submission 89700) | Labiotermes labralis P1 segment gut microbial communities from Petit-Saut dam, French Guiana - Lab288 P1 | ecosystem: Host-associated > Arthropoda: Insects > Digestive system > Gut ...
TGTGCAGGTTGCAGTATTTGGAACCGCAAGAAGCCCCCACTTTTCTCTGGCCATTATCTCCGTAACCGTTCAACTTTGGATATAGGTGTTTTGGGTTATATCGGTATACTTTAACACAAGAAATACTCTCCCGAAGTCCGGCACATTCCTCCTGGGACACCCTGTATAAGGCGCCACGTTATAAAATTTGGTCACTTGAAATTTGTAAATCCCTGCTGTAGGAGCAGTTACATGTGTGCAACTGTTCTGCACTACCAACTCGGGAACACCCAACGTACAATTATCGGCGAGAGGCAATAATACCCACAGTAGTGACAAAAGACCCCTGGACACGATGGTAGGTCGGCAACAGGACCCGCACCCGTCGAGGGGAATCCAGGCCACCAACCACGGAACAAACCCCATCTCTATGTATAAGATTTAGAAAAACGGCTAGAGCGTGAATTAGAATCAACTGTATCACGACAGAATCCATTTGTGGGCCCTTTAAACACGACGATGAATCTTCGGGCTTCGTTAAAAAAACCTAATTTCTGACTAGCAGAGCGCTTATGAGCTTATAAAGCTGGAGTCTGTAATTCTTTTGGCGCGCAGCTCCGATTCGACGTTCGGCATCCTTGATTACAGTGGTTTTCTACCACGTAAATCCTTATTAAGACAAATTAATGTACGAATTACTGATCGCAGGCTCAACCACACGTAAGTAATCTGCTATCACAAGACAATAAAGAACACGATAGAATATGGAGAATTCCAATGTGCGATCCAAATACAAGTCTAAAATTACATATATTTTACGACTTGTGTTCGGAAGAGCTAACCATCACTGTTACAGGACCCGAAGGTAATTGTCGTGGTATACTATGAGCCACATACACAAGCCCACCTCACATTCCATTTAATTGAGACCTATTGCAACATCGCCTTCCCAGTTACGCAAGCAAAAGGAAAGTAATTACAGAAAGAAAGCCGTAAATCACGGTGGACAGTGTTAGACCACATACAAACACATATCAAAACCAGTTTTTTTTTTAATGAAGTGGCGTTCTGTTTAAAGACGCCCATTACTACATGATACTAAGATATACACAATGTAGCTAACACAGACGATCTTTACCACAACCGAGGTCGGTAAATACGGGATGGAACATGCAGATTCGATCCTAGAGGATAAATTTTCTCGTCTCAACTTCAATGGCTCTGTAGCACAACCATACACTTATCAAATAAGAAACGGTAGCTCACTAGAGGGTGATGCAGCAGCTGACTATGCATTCCCACCTACTGCCAACGTCTAGAATGCGTGGGCTCTTCCCTCCACGCACTCTACACGTCATGAGGTGTGACGCTGAAACACAGTAGCATCTTTAATTTTCACCCCTGAAACCAACTCTACTGAGATCAAAGTAATTTACGATTTGATGTGTTTTTCCAATTATTTAGAGTACAAATCAAGACAAGGGTTGGAATCTGTGAAATAGACCAGCTTTATTATCGCAACATCTGCGAACTACCAATTCTGAAGAAGCCATTATTTAGACTGCAGTTCTACAGTAAACGGCAAATATAATGGGGATTATACAAAAACATAAGAGCAAGAAAATAACAACAGAGTATTTACAGCACCTGTAGAAATCCCACGAAACCAAACTTCCCTTGTCCCTCTTAAATATTTCGCCTTCCTACGTAAACTCGCCCTTAAACTTTCTTCAACTTTATGATACAGAACAGGGCACCATCAAAAGTTAAAAATTCTCTCCTCTAAGACATCCGTGAATCCGCGATGGACGAGCTTAATATTACGTGGGATTAAGGGGGGTAAGGGTCGTGGATGGTCAAAGTCAATAAGCAATAAAATACGAAATACAAAAAGGAATTTTCCCAGTTCACGCCATGAAGGCATATGGGGGGAGAAGCGGTATAGCTCCACTTATTCATAACCTCTGTGTTAGATGCAGATGAGTGGTTAACTTCACGCTCCCGCTGCTTTAGCCCAGGGGAAGAAGCTTGGTGCCCATAGAACAGGAGGCTGGGTGGGTCCCAGAGCCTTTCTAGATGCTGCTTTCCGTTTATTTACGAACATGCAGTTTGGTGTAAGGAAATATTTAGCAACGCATGATGAAACAGTGACGTGACAGTTCTGCTAAATATTTACACTGTTACATAATCTGAATAAAACTTGCCAAGTAGGTCACATAAAAATATGCGCATAATTCACCGTCCTCAGCTCTGGAAAAGCTGAGGTATTTATCGCGTGATACTACAGCGTGTTTGACAGAACGCGCACAAGAAAATTTTTCGCGTCCCACAAATACACGATGGCCATGTACACGCGCGTTTGTTTTACGCCCCTTACAATTTACGCCACTCCTTATTTTACGCCCTATAATTTTTCTGCTTAACGCCTTTTGGTTAGCTGCTTTCTGTTACTTCTGATGGGAATATCACTTCTGATTTACGCCTTTTTTTTTTATTTACATCCACTTTCTCAGGAACACAACTAAAGCGCAAAATAAGATCACTGTGTACCTCTTCGCATTTATTTCACGTGTAAAATAGAACCCAAGGTGGACAAATTCGCGCTGGAGGACGGTTTGTTGTATTTTAGCAACGCAGTGACTGCGATTTAGAAGGCCGAATTCGATTCACCGCAGAGCCTTTGTACAGTTACTCAAGATCACATACGGAGTTCAAGGTCCACCAAACACCATACTACACACCGGTATGTAACTCCTGCACATAACATACCTTACTATGTACAAACGCATAGGTCAAATATTACAGAACGCCAAACTCATCACATTACCTCAGTATGGAGAAGTGTAAGTGAAGCCCCACACGTTCTTAATCTCGATAGTGGTGAGCGACCAGCTTCACTCCACCTCGTGTACCAATGAGGAAGTAATACATATTATCCACTATACGGGAGTCTGCGTAAGCCTGTGAGCTGGTTTGGACTTCATACGTGTAAAGGTGAAGGTCCCTCTATGTAGTATTAAGCACCACGCCATGAATATGTATGGGGAAGGTAACTTACAGCTCCATGGAACCGCAGTCTTAGCAACGCAATTTGTTAAATGTGGGAACGATGTGGAGAGCCCAAAGCTGAAAGGAAGGCACCATGCGACTGAAAAGTCAGAGAGATGGGAAAACGGTTGTAAGGGTTCAGTTCGAAACTTTAAGAATGTCCTATTTCATACAAAATAACACGAAATTAGTTTATAACCAAATACATGAGCATATACACAAAAATCGGATTATGCAAAACATTACTCGGAAGATATTCCATATCATTCTTTCACCAAACATATGTTTTTTTTAAATGAGAAATCACCCTATTGCTTACACTAGTGGTTTGTACTTTCCATTTCGATACCAGCTTGCTTCACGATCTCTCTGGTCCAGTTATTTGCAGTCATTTACGTCTTAGCCTAGGATAATACTAGAACCCTCAAGACCGCCTAGCATCCTCCGTTTAGACTTTCCACCTAACTCACACAAGACAGAATTTGCAGCGCCAGCAATGTTTAACCAATACCAACACTTTCAAGCATATGTAAATTAACACACGAAATATATCCAGATTTTTAGCCTAGGTTCCACATTATACAAAGAAAACCTGGCGCACGGTATCATGTCTGTCTGTTCGTCCGTCCGTCCCTCTTAATAAATTCGGAACCGACGGATGCATTTTCATGAATTTGGTATTCAGCACGATAAGTGCAACAAATTTATGCTTTTCAAGCGAGCACTCACGAAGGGTTACAGCTAAGCCTGAATACATTTCAGCTTATACTCAACTTTCATTTCGTAAGTGACAAGAAACGTGGTTTGTAACTTCACAATACTGCGCATGTATTCCTCTTCCAGCTTTTGAAACAGTTGACCCATCGTGACACAGTCTGATACAACAGATGTATTTACTCAGTATTCCGTCATACATAACACAAACGTGCTTCCAAGGTAACCACTTTCGGCCTATTTACGGGGCCATCATCAGACCTATACATAAAGGAACACGTGAAAGAAACTGTACAATCGTATACACAACTTCGAGAAAGCGACCTCTTCCTTTACAAATGTATATAGAAAACTGTATGTTTTTAAAAAGGAATACTGAAAGTGAATAAATAAATGAGGTAGGCAGATTCAAGTTTTAAGATTTCAAGTGCACCATGCTGCTTCCGCTTTATGGTCTTAGAACGGGCAATCCAACGTTCCAGCAAATTTGGTAGGTACGTTATACCACAGAAGATGAGCCCCGCCTAGTACAGCCCGCAAAAATAACGTCACACAATACAGGGCTCTAACATAATGTGAGGTAATAACAATATGAGATTGTAATAATAATAATAATAATAATAATAATAATCTAAAATATAAAGACCTTACAATAGAAATGCAGCGCATGTGGAATGTAAAAACAATGGTGATACCATAATAATAGGGGCGACTGGGACTATTTCAAAGTCATTCAGAAAATACGTGAGGAACATACCAGGAAAACATGAAGTCAAGGAACTCCAGAAAACAGCCATATTGGGCACTGCACACACACTTCGGAAAGTACTAATGTAAAAGTACAATAGATTCAACACTGAAACTAACGATACCATGAATAGTAACAACAGAATAGCTGCAACACTGTATTCCCTAGGGATATAGTTGGTCTCAGGAATATAAGTATAAATACCCCGCATAAAGGTGATGATAATGATGATGATGATAATAATAATAATAATCTCTAACGTATTTAGAATTGTAAAACATTAAGAAAGTGCGTGTCGACTAGGATATGATTACTTGAATATGCTCCTACCAGTCCAGTACACAAAACCATGGAATTTTATCACTAGATTAGTAATTTACACTATGCAAAGATGGAATTAACAATGGGAGATTTGAAAACCTACGGTAAATGAAATGGGAAAGTTCCACATTGAACGGCTTGTTCCTGTTTATTCATAAGAAATTATCCAATTTCCTCAAAATCTTCACAAAGGAAAGAAAATTATTTCAGAAATAAGAACAGTTATAGGTTCGCGAAATGCATTTAATAAATAGAGACGGAGTTAGACATAAGTTTAGATGACAAGATAATATTAAAAAGGGCCTTAAATAAGTAGTGTGCAAGTGTGTGTGTGTGTGTGTGTGGACTGGGCCCCCGTCTTTGCAAAAGAGCCGTTGACAGACTCTGTGAATACTACAACGAACTTTTGACTTGCACCTGAAAGTTCTGATCAACTGGGTCATTATCATCGGCTTCTTAAGAAGTTTACTCCGCGTATCTCGGAACTTAATTATTTTCGTGGGAGAACGGCTGTAGCCTGAGGCACCATATTCTGATCACAGCTTCATTCCTCGTTCAGAATCAGCCATCAAAAATACGTCTTGCTATCAGTACCACTCCAATAACTTCTAAAAACTTCAATAATATTTTAAGTAAATAAATGACAGCAACTGACAAAGATTCATAAAAATGAGATATAAGTTACTCGCTAATATAGACGTGTGTAAATTTACGCGGTTTCCTCTACGGATGAATGTTACTGTGGCCTGAAGGCGGCTTAATGTCAGGCCGAAACACGCAGCGACATTTGTTACAAGAAATTAGCTTGTTTAAAACATAAGGTGTGTTGACAGTCGTCCCGAACTCATTACGGCGCATCTTAAACTATTACACTAAACTCACGTCTAACACGAATTACTGTTTCTGGGGTCCTCGCCTGTAGAATGCCGTGACACAAGAGCTGGAAGAAACACGGTACCGAAGTATTGTGAAACTTTGTGCACAAGAAGGGCTTCTCTAAGATTAGGATTTGAACTCCATCACGAAACAAAACCGCAGTGAGGGAGGCGGAGCACTTGAAAAACCAATTGAGGTAAAAAAGTGTTTTTTTTTCTCCACCAGACAAGTGGAAACTTTCACAATTTATGTTTCAGTTGGAACAGATGACGAATGATTATAGCATATGCAGTTCGTACACGAACATGTGTTTAACACCACCTTCCTTCACAAATGAAGAAACGTTCTACCCTGGCCTGTTAACTATGTCGTTCTTATAGATTCTAACATTTGTTTCTGTTCATTAACATGTCTATTAATTTAAGTATTTTGACCAAAACATTTTTGAAGTACTTAATGAACTCTATCGCATAAGAACAATGAACAACGAATTCTTCGGTAGTTTTAAGACACTGTTCCAAATACACATGTTACACGGCAAAGAAATATACGAGGCAAAGGTTACGCAAGGTAAGCACGCACGGAGTTGGAAGATACCATAGCGGCATTCGCTTGAACATACTGAGTAAAATCACAGAAACCTCAGCCCGGATAGCACGTAACCCGGTACCGATTCAGGAGGTTCCCATGTACACTTTAGCACTACTCTAACCTGCTCGGAAAGAGGATTGTCTTAAATGCTAAATGTCAAGAGTTGCTAGAGAAAGCTAGAATTAATCGATTAGGTTGATACTGATTAACACTGATTTATCACTATTTGATTAATTATGTGAACTTATGAACGAGCTGTGTACAGTAGCACATTCTAATAACCGGAAAGATAATAATCGTGTACAAATCATCAAACTAATATAGTAAACTAGGCCTACTTTGTGTGTGTGTGTGAACTGATGTGTTAAAGTGACCAAACGAAACAATACGAAAGGATTAATCGGAACAGATTATTTCTTGTTGCCAACTTCGTCTTAAAACCCCCGCATAAGCACCATTCGTGAGCATGAAACCGAAAATTCCCTGACAGGTGTACGGCTTTACCACTGGCTCAGCTAGCCGGACGTTACAGCCGACCATGGTACAGTACGTACAAACTCCACCACTCATCGCAACTTTCAGCGGCCCACAACAAAAGGTACAGTCTGATGTTTAGTGGACCGTGCACCATTGTGATAACTGAAGAATAAAAAACCAACTATATGCCACTTATTATTTATTGTACTACTTATAGGCTCAACATGTTTCGGGCATTACTGTGCCCGTCATCAGGAGCTCGCGACTATGTTGTTGATTACCACATTGGTCGTTTCGTTCTTGGTTTGCTATATGTTGGAGGTTAGGTGCGGTAAGCTGGAGTATTGTCCGGGCTGCAGCTACCCGTTCCTCAGCTAGTCAACACATTCCCCACATTATATAAAACCAGTAAGTTCATCGCCACGTTCAAAACAGCCCGCCGTTCGTCTCTAACCTCAGCAAGATCAGTACACACCATCCTATCCTAATTGTTGAAAGTCCATTATAATATTATGTTCCCATCGACGACGACGTCTTCCAAGTGGTCCCTTTCCTTCAGGTCTCCCAGCGAAACCTTTACGCACCTTTCCTGTCCCCCATAATGACATCTAAAACGTCGCTTCGAGCAGCAAAATCGTGAGCTCATCCCCTCCCCCCTCGCACAAATTAACTGAACCTAATTTCTGTATCCAGCGTACCGAAGCTTTGCAGTAGGTAAAGTACGACACTTGTCCACAAGATGCGGCTACAGTGTTTGTGAACATCAATTACATTAGCTCAGGCGATAAAGCACGAAGAGTAGTTCATTCACAAAATTGTGTCCTAGCTTCAACGAATCTAACTTTGCAAGAGACGGCGGACACAAAAATACATAACACGACAAACGCTATTTCTGGTGTGAGAATTCCCCTCTGTGGAAGTTATTAAACAATTCAAAACAACAGTAACAATTCCTTAGACGCTTCGCATGGAAAATGGGCTCGGCTCCAACTCAACAGGCTTGGCTAGCACTTGTATCCAAGTTGAATAGCAAGACGGGGCCACCAGAGACTCGCTACAGTACTCCCGAGATGATTAATTAGACTTGCAGATCTCTTCCCGCACTAATAATGCTGCTTCATTTAGGACAGTGCAGATCCTGGTGGAATAGGGCGACAGCAATCAGGCCACGAGAGAAACCATTTATTGTCTTACCAGCATGACGATGGAAGAGCTACAGCTTCGGCAGTAGGAGAGCTTCTCACCGCCGAATACTAGGCTCAATCCCAGTGCAGTCCACGTGGGACTGTAGTGTTCCATGTACTCCGGTTCCCCAGAGCAATAATTCGAATCCATTAAAGTCTCCTGAGATTTGCATCAGATCCCATCAACCAGCATGTGTGATTCAGCTAAGGTTAAACCTCTTAATATGTGTGAGGCTGCTGGGATTGTGGGTTCGAATCCCGCTGAGGGGCATGAATGTCTCTCTCTTGTGAGTGTTGAGTATTGTCAGGTAGAGGCGTCTGCGACGGGACAAACCCTGGTCTAGAGGAGTCCCACCGCGTGCGCGTGTCCTTGAATGTTATCAGATGCAACAATAGCCTTCTACTCCTACGAGTAGGTTGAAGAGGTCAGATTAAGAAGAAAGGAAGAAAGAAAGAAAAAAAGAAAGACATTATGGTGTTTATAGCCCGTGGATTCCAGGCTCATATTACCGAAGTACTACTTTAATATTACTCTTCCATCTATGCCTAGTTCTCTTAAGTTCTCTCTTACTGTCAGATTTCCCGGCCATTACTTTGCTATATCCACTCTTCCTATACGCCATTCTTTTAATTCTCATTTCAAATGAAAAGTATTTAATGAGCTGTGGTTCGCACTTTATATGAATCCGTGCCCTCTATCACCAGGCTCATGTGTGCATATCCCACACCTATTTACATTATTCTATTTTCACTTTACTACTCACACTCCAATCACTACAGTCACTTGTCTTTACAATCTTTCCTGACTTCCTTAAAAAAACATTCTTAGTTTTTTTCTCTCTATTCGCGCTTGCCTCCTACAACGGTTGTGTTTTACTGATTTTATCATCCAATTTGCAAACAACGTGAAACACGTGGTTTCCAATTTTACCTTCGTTACATTTGTACAGTACAATACTTTCCTCTCGGGCTAACGTACTCGATCATTTAATTACCCTACAGGCAAGGAAGTGCACACCTTTTACAAATATCCAGAATATAAATCAAAATTCTCGCGGACGGAAGCGTAAAAAGAAGTTCCATACTGCCCGTCTACCAACATTAAGTGCCACCGCACAAAACTTGGTCTCTCGGGGGACTTGGAAAGCGTGATTTGTGCACCCCTGCTACAGGCTTGAATATTATTTGCACAATGGAAGTTACGAAATTTCTTGTTGTGTAATTGTCCCAATTCTTCTGTTACTTCTCCTTTTTTAGGTCAAAACAGTTCTGTTATCTTCAGAACCTCACTCTATCGCACTCTGAATCTATACCGTCTTTAATTTCCACATCCACATAAAACAACACGTCAGACTGAAGTTTTGTACATTTTAGTCTGCAGGTTTTTAAAAGGGAGAAGAAAAGATTGTCATGGATGTAAAGGCTGGGGAACATGGAACATATTTACAGGCTGTTCGTACAGCGCAGTTAACGCACTCTGCCTCGGTTACAAAACCCAAGACGTTAATGTTTAAGAAAAGTAGCGACTGAGTGGTTGGCATCCATAATTCACATGCGGGAGAACCCAGCTTCGATTTTCAGTCCAAACTGCAACTGTCTTAACCTGGGTTTGGCATTTTTCTCCGTCACTCCAATCGTAACTCAGGTTAAAAAGGTAAAGCAATCCCTGTTCAGACCTATTCAGGCCCTGAAGGTCCCAGAAGGTTGTGACTCCCAGATTTCTATACAATCAGCACATGAAGGTGGTAAGATTGTCAGCCCTACGCACCGGCCGCCTTTACTCCCTCAGGAAATATTCCTGATACATGAGTCTGTTACAGGCTGATTCGACCCCAGGGCCATAGAGCGGCCGGAAGGATTATGTCAATGAAAATTGCCCGTGACACTATCGCAACCTTCCAGCTTGTAGCTCAGTGCATCAACCAAATGCGCCACTGCGCGCCCCGAATGTCAGGTTAATCACGCCAGAACTGCTGCCTTCCACAGCTACTTCAATTCCTAGTTCACAACGAGTCTTATTTTCTGTAACATAAAACTGAATCCCAATTACTTTCCGATGCAAGACTGCAGAAAAATACAGTGAGATGGTCCAGAATGCGCGAGATCGCACATCTGCTGCAAGGAATCGTCAATCCCGTTGTTATTCCTCGTAGGGGGCGGAACGGATTACGACGTCAGGTCGCTTGTTCACAAGACAGTGAGGACTACTGGTCAGGTAGCAGCAGATGCAGAGATCGGCACGGATTACACTGCTTTAGTGTTAATGAACAAGGTTAGATGATTCTGTTAAGCAAACTAAGGTTGACAAAGCGAGAATTTTCTTGCAAAACACTAATCCCGACACTCCAGAGCTAGAATTTTACAGGATCATTCCGAAAGTATATTCTAGCACTGGCTATTTGTTTGATATGGTAATGGCCGTAAGACTGGAGCAGCATGTCGTACACATTAAATATATATTAAATGCTGTACACACACCGTAATAAAAAACTGTAACTTTGCCTGTTGTTTTGTATGGGTGTGAAACTTGATCTCGCACACTGAGGAAGGCACGTAAGTCAATGGTCTCGAGTACAGGGCGCTAAGGCAATATTTGGGGCTAAGAGGGACGAGGTAACAGGGGAGTTGAGAAGATTACATAACGAGGAGCTTCACGATCTGTATTCCTCACCAAATATAATATTGGTGACCAAATAAATAACGAAATGGGAGGGTGAAAGAGACACACATGGAGACAAGTGAGGTGCATAGAGGGTTTTGGTCGGGAGACCTGAGGGAAAGAGACCACTTGGAAGACCTAGGCGCAGATGGGAGGATAATATTAATATGGATCTTCAAGAAGTGTGAAAGAGAAGCATGGAACGGTTTGATCTGACTCAGAATAGGTACAGGTGGCCGGTGCTTGTGAATGCGGTGATGAACCTTCGGGTTTCTTAAATGCGGGGAATATCTCGACTAGCTGAGTAACTGCCGGCTTCTCAAGAAGTACTCTGCTCCACGAAGTTGGTTAGTTATATATACCTTAACCGAAAACCTCAAAGAGTCATTTGATAGACGCGCATGCATATGAAGGACTATATTAAAATAAATAATTAATTGACAGGATTTTAGAAAGTGGACTGGATTCATGTGGCTCGATATGACCAATTGGTGGGCTGTTGTGAACACGGTAATGAGGCTTCGGGTTACGTGAAAGACAATTCCTGGAACAGCTGAGAAACCCTAGAAAAGGTATCATGCTACACGCAATTAAAGACGATTAATTCCTGGAACAGCTGAGAAAACCTAGAAAAGGTATCATGCTACATGCACTTAAAGACGATTAATTCCTGGAACAACTGAGAAACCCTAGAAAAGGTATGCTACACGTACTTCAAGACGTAATTCCTGGAACAGCTGAGAAACCCTAGAAAAGGTATCATGCTACATGCATTAAAGACGATTATTTCCTGGAACAGCTGAGAAACCCTAGAAAAGGTATCATGCTACATGCACTTAAAGACGATTCATTCCTGGAACAGCTGAGAAATCCTAGAAAAGGTATCATGCTACACGCACTTAGAGACGTAATTCCTTTCAAATATGAAAGACGGAGAGTCTCTAAATCTCTCTTGCCTACGACGAACCCAATACTGTGGCAACAAATAAAGTGCCTGGATACTGCGCGCTGCAATATGGTCACTACACTGGCTGCGGCAGAAAATGCAACAGCTCATTCCAGTTCACACCGGTTTATGACGAAATAGCCACTGGATCTGTTACGGAACGGAATAATCACATTACTTATCATTGAATATTGACTGACGCGTTGTCAGTGACGAGCGGTATGTGCAGCATGGATGATTATAAACCCAGCATCACAACAGTTCTTTCAAATTTTACGCATAATAATTAATTTACGAATTTATAGAAAATACACATAAACTACATTAAGTCATTTTATATGTTCCATGTTCCGTGCATTGATCAGATATATAATTAAAAAACGAGACCAACAAACACACTTGAGTCTATGAATGTATAGTAACCAGCGACATGTTTCGGCCACTCAAGTGGCCATCTTCAGGGTGGCAAAAACAGCAATACAACAATACGTAAGTCATCTCGAAATCAGCATTTGTAGATGTGATAACTCTTTTTCAGTGTGGGTGGTGGATGTGTAAGTGTAGTTAAGTAGCGCACATTACTACAAAACTCCTGACATACTCTCAGCTCCCAACCAAAAATTCCACTCCAAACAGAAGTTGGGCAGTCCGCCCGGCCATCCTTTACTTGTATATCGCAAAGGGTTGTGACACACAGAGACGTTCTCCTTCTTCGTACTAAAGGAAAGTAGTTTAAAAAACGGGCAACTAACAATTTTATCTCCACGATAGCAAGTACTTTTTTTAAAAGATGGCAGCCGCTAAGCTGGGTGCAAATGTTCTTCTTTTATGAAACCGAACGTTAATTACTGTGTTCATAAAAGCCCCCCCCCCCATGAATATCAACTTGAGCCAGAAGAATACGGACAATACCACCACAACTTTCCTCTCCGATGAAATTCTTGAGACTAACATTGTGTATACATTCCTCACCCCCCACCAACGCATTCCAATGTTCCCGTCTAATCCATCCCATGCAATTTACGAAGATTCTATGACGACGCTGTCAACTGTTAAGATTAAACAGTGTAGGTGATTGGTGAAAGAATGAGCATAGAGCACTGGTAGAATGATGTTGACAAATAACCGAAGTACTCGCAGCGAAACCTGTCCCAGTACCACTTTCCCACACGAATTGGTCTGTAATTGAACCCGGGCCTCCGCAGTGAAAGACCGGCGATTATTCGTATGGCCCGCAGTTGTTTCCCTCAGAGGTGACAGAAACAAAATACGAAGTTCCCCATGATATAAATTTTTTCCCCGTTTCTGTTACTTTCCCCTTTTGATTCTGACCCCCCCCCCCCCATTCCTCCAGTATTTCAAACACTGTCATATTTTTTTTCCCCGTTGACAGTGGGAATGAGATGCCAACTTTACACAATAATTATCAAACAATAGCTACACTTACCATACAACTTTGCACTTTAAGTCAATGAGACACTGCATTTCTTGTGAAGCCAACAGTTCCTTAGCCAATTATTAAAATTCCCTGCACACTACAGGACCAAAATTTCCATTACTGTGTTCACAACAACCAATCACTGGTCCCATCCTGAGCTAGATGAATCCAATCCACACGTCCCAAATCTTTATGAGGTCCACTTTAATAGTTATTATAATAAAGTTTTGTGACCGATAGTTACCTCAGTTACATTAAACATCAGACTTTATTGTTTCTAACGATTCTCAATTCGAAATGTTTGGGATGACAATGTTCATTGTCAAGGGCCAATACTTCAAATCATGTCGGGTTGAGATCTGTGACCAACAACTAATAAATGTGTTGTTTTTTTTATGACAACTAAGATTAAGTTATGTATCAATACAATGGTGTGCCACTTAGCTCCTTCTCGTATTATCCTCCCACATACGCCTAGGTCTTTCAAGCGGCCTCTTGCCTTTGTCTTCCTGCCCAAACTCCGCATATACTTGCTTCGCCACCCTAAGTGCTACATTTGTCGCCACTATCACCCTCTTTGACTCTATGACCCTCAGAATACTCGGCGCAGAGTACAAATTATGAAGGTACTTACTATGCAATTTTCTCTAGCCTCCTATTATTTATTCCCTACTTGGGCTAAATATTTTTTCTTTACACCCTGTTCTCAGACACCCTAACAGTCTGCGTTCTTCTCGCAGTGTAAGACGCCACGTTTCATGCCCACAAAAACACGCATAAATACAATTTATTTTCATTTATACAGAGTGTAACTGTGAAGTTTTTACAAACTTTCAGTGGCCGCAGGGTGGGGTCAATGGAGGCGATTTCAGGCACGGAACATGTGGTCGAAAACGTCACCTTCATCTTGAAATCGTCATCGATACGGCGGCTTGAGAGGTTGGCAATCCGCGATCGTTGACTCCTGAGATCACCGCTTTTTTTTTTAACTGTTCGTTCCCTTTGCATGAAAATTGATTGGTCGTGGAACGGCCTCCTTTATGGAGGGTAGCTGCGAATAAATTGAATAAGCAGTCGTGGACAGCCGACAAGGGGTGGTCCTCCAGCTTGGGGGTTGGGCGAGGTGCTAACAACCCCTCCCTGTAAAA
>Ga0123352_10011191_pt1 | contig 14129 bp, 15 predicted proteins | sample TergutLab28metaG_FD_89700 | JGI IMG/M metagenome (GOLD analysis project Ga0123352, IMG submission 89700) | Labiotermes labralis P1 segment gut microbial communities from Petit-Saut dam, French Guiana - Lab288 P1 | ecosystem: Host-associated > Arthropoda: Insects > Digestive system > Gut ...
AAAATATCACAGCACCGCCCGGAATGAAAACGATTTTTCTGCGCATCACGCGACCAGACGGCGAAGTGATGACCAAAAATCCCAACAATGTTTTTCCGTTTGAAAATAGAAATCTCGAATATTCCGCTAGAAAAAACTTTGAATTCGGAGGCGAAGCTCTTGATGATGTTATTTTCTGGCGCGTGGAGGAGATTTTGCAAGCAGGAACGCATCGTGCCGACTTTTTCATAGACGGAAATCACGTCGGCAGATTTAATTTTGAGATAAGGAGGTAAAAGGCGCGAATGGGCGAAAGCACGAAAGGGCGAATAGATTATGGACAACCTCACAACAAATAACAAAGGCGAAATCGTCATCTATCAGCCTGACAATTCTGTTCAATTGGAAGTTTTGACAGACCAAGAAACGGTTTGGCTTACGCAGGCACAAATGGTAATGCTTTTTGATAGAGATAAGTCTGTGATTTCAAGACATATAAAAAATGTTTTTGACGAAAAGGAATTGGATAAAAATTCAGTTGTTGCAAATTTTGCAACAACTGCCTCTGACGGAAAAACATATATTGTCGAATACTACAACCTTGATGTTATTATATCTGTCGGCTATCGTGTGAAATCCAAGCAAGGTACGGCTTTTCGTCAATGGGCAACACGAGTATTAAAAGATTATATTTTAAAAGGTTACGCAATTCATCAACGTTTTGAACGAATAGAGGAACGAGTTGCCAATACAGAACGTCAAATAGAATTTTTTGTCAAAACCGCACTTCCGCCTGTTGAAGGAATATTTTACGAAGGACAAATTTTTGATGCTTACACATTTGTTCCCGATTTGATAAAATCTGCGAAAAAATCCATTGTTTTGATAGATAATTACGTTGATGAGTCGGTTTTATTGCTACTTTCCAAACGCAACAAAAATGTGTCTGCAAAAATTTTGACTTCAAATTTCAACCAAACTTTGAAGCAAGATTTATCCAAACACAACACCCAATATCCGCCAATAGAAATTGTGGAATTCAAAAAATCGCACGACCGATTTTTAATTCTTGACAATACGCAAGTGTTTCATATCGGTGCATCGTTGAAAGATTTGGGTAAAAAATGGTTTGCTTTTTCAAAAATGAAATTGTCGTCATTGGCGGAATTTCCATTACCGAAAACGAAGGAAACGGCGTGATGTGTACTGCTTTTCCGAAAACGCACATTGTTTTGGCGGGAATTGAAAAAATAATTCCACGAATGGAACAACTCGGTCTGTTTCAACCGCGCTTAAACGTAAATTTATTCTGAAAAATATAACTCAGCACAACGGTAATTATCGTTATCAGCATTTTGGAAGGTGTGGGAAAAAAACCGAAAACATCAACAAAAAGTTTTAGTCCGAGATAATTTACCGCCAAATTTCCGACAACGACCAAATAATAACGAAACAGTTGTATTTTTCCGCGCAATTCGGAGGCAGAAAAAGTAACGTATTTTTGAAGCAGAAAACCCGAAAAAGTCGTAATCGGAAAAACAATGGCAAGCGCTGCAATATGCGAACTCATCGTAACAAAACCCAAATGAAGCATTTGTTGCCGTAAAACAAACTGGAAAACAAGGAAATACAAAACCGTATCGAACGCCATATTTGCACCGCCGCAAGCTGCGTAACGAAACGTATGAAGCGGCATCAAACGCCGAAACGGAGGATAAAAATAATCTATCAATTTCCGTATATGGTCGCCTGTTTTTGTGAAAAATTTTCGCATCTCAACAATTTATGACTACTTTTGCATTGTTTTTACAGGGTTGCAAAGATACGGTTTAAAAACTAAAATTAATGAAAGTAAGAGCAAAAAAACATTTGGGACAACATTTCCTCACCGATATGGAAATTGCCCGACGCACCGCCGAGAGTTTACCGCTCGATGGAAAAACCGATGTTCTCGAAATTGGTCCGGGAACGGGCGTTCTCACGCAATTTTTACTTCAAAATGAGCAAATTAATCTCACAGCCGTTGAACTTGACAGAGAATCAGTTGCTTATTTATACAAACATTTTCCGCAACTTCACGTTATTGAAGGCGATTTTTTGAAAATGGACTTGAACGAAGTTTTTCCCGAGAAATTTCAAATTATCGGAAATTTTCCTTATAATATTTCCAGCCAAATACTTTTCAAAATGCTTGATTATAAGGACAAAATCCCTGCGTTGGTCGGCATGTTTCAAAAGGAAGTTGCTGAACGAATTGCTTCGCCCGCAGGCAAAAAAGCATACGGAATTTTAAGTGTTTTGTTGCAGGCGTTTTATTCGGTCGAGTATCTTTTTACGGTTTCTGAACAGGTTTTTGACCCGCCACCAAAAGTCAAATCGGCTGTTGTTTGCCTCGTTCGCAATGAGGTAATGAAACTTGATTGCAACGAACAACTTTTCAAAACGGTGGTAAAAACGGCTTTCAATCAACGCCGAAAAACTTTACGAAATTCCATCAAACCATTGGTAGAGAAAGAGAATGCGATGTATGCCGACCCGCTTTTCGACAAACGTCCAGAACAGTTAGATGTGCAAACTTTTGTCAAACTGACAAACATGGTTGAAAAGGCACAAAAAACAAAAACGTTTTAGGGATTACCGTATGCCAACACCAAACCTGCTAATTTTTTCATTCGGCATTGGAAACAAGCGGAATTCAAATGTACGGAATCGTTCGAGCAGTTCGGTTTTAGCTTGCAATTTTTCTTGAATATCGGCATTGTATTGGCGCGTTAGACTGATATTTTCTATGTGTGCATTTTGCGCAAAAAGGCAAGTATCAATCGCAAAAAATCTGCCTGTGAGCGAATCAATTTTCGCTTCTCTTTCGGCTGTCAAACGCAAGGTGTATCGATGTAATTCTCCATCGTTTCGCACCGAATAATATACACTGTCCATCGCGCCGTCTGCATAATGCACGTTGAATTGAATGCGCTGATTTGCGCAAGAATCTGCGGGCATCACTTTCATGTAAAACTGCAAAACGTAAATATCTTGCATCATTAAAGTGCTGTCAATAATTGCAAAAGCCAACTGATTGCGTTCTGCGGCTCTGTTTTTTAACACAAAATGAGTGGTGTCGTTCCAAATTTCGGTGCTTGCAAGTATAATCGGAGCGGGGAGAAGCGGATGAAATTTTCCTGCTTCTATGGCTTCAAGTTGCTTGGTAAGGCGAGTGAGTACGCGCGCATATATTCTCTCAAACCGCTTCGGGTCGCGACTGTACCAAACCAGCGAGGAATCGAGCTGTTCCTGACTGGTATTGTGTTTTTCCAAAACGGTTTCGTAAAATCTGTTTCTTTCATCCGCGTTCAAATGATGAAACTCGAAAGTCGCGAAAATGCCATCCAACGTGTGCAAATCGACTAATAAATTCGTCATTTCTCTTACGTTCAACACATCGCTCGGGCGTTTGGAACATGCAAGAAAAACGAAAAGAAAAATGAAAAACAGGTATTTATGCTGAAACTTCGACATCTTTATTCTTTTTACTTTCCAGACTGTCGTTTAATTCTTTTCGGAAAAAAATCAGGATTAAAAACACGGAAACCGTTATCGCAGAATCGGCAACATTGAAAATAAAACGGAAAAACACCGTTTCTCCTGCCGAATTTGTTATAATCGGAAAATAAAACATATCAACTACCTTGCCATGAAATAAAGGTGCGTATCCGCCGTTTTCGGGCAAAAAAACTGCTACTTGATGAAATGTGCTTGCACTGAAAAGTACGCCGTAAAACACCGAATCGAAAATATTTCCCGATGCTCCCGCAATCAGCAGTGCGATAGTCAAAATATAGGCTGTCCGCACTTGTTTTTTTATCAACAAATGAAGGTAATAAACCAAAAATCCGACCGCAATGATGCGAAAAATGGTAAGAAACAGTTTAGGAACAAGTTCCATTCCGAACGCCATTCCGGGATTTTCGATGAAACGAATCTGAAACCAACTGAAAATTTCCACATATTCGCCGAGTGTAAAGTTCAATTTTATAAAAACTTTCGAAACTTGGTCGATAATTAATATGATGAAAATTACAAGAACAGCTTTTTGTTTGACTGACAACATATTTATTTCTTTCCTCCTTCTTTCGCCTCGATGCTCAATGTGGCGTGAGGAACTGCGCGAAGGCGTTCTTTTGGGATTAATTTGCCGGTTTCGCGGCAAACTCCGTACGTTTTGTTTTCGATACGCACCAACGCGCCTTGCAAATGCTGAATAAATTTCATCTGACGTTGCGCCAAACTTCCGGCTTCCTCTTTCGACAAAGTAGAAGCACCTTCCTCTAACACTTTGAAAGTAGGCGATGTATCTGTAATATCGTTTCCATCTAAATTATTCAAACTATTGCGCAATTCATCGTAATCTGTTTGCGCTTTTTCGAGTTTTTCGTTTATTATCTGACGAAATTCCTCTAATTCTGCATCTGAGTATCTTGTTTTTTCCTCTGACATAATTCCTCCTTATTTATTGGATTTTATCAAAAATATTTGTTTTCTATCTTTCTTTCGCGAAAGTAAGGGTTTTGTTTGAAACGGCAAAATTTATATTTAAAAATCACACTTTTTCAACTCGTATTCGCAAAACATAGTCGTCAAATTCGAGTTCAACAGCATCGCTCAACTGCTCGACCAGCGCGATTGAATTTGCCAACGTTTGCGAAGCGATGTAATCCGAAAATGCTTCGACAGCATCATTTATTTCATCGCGTTTTTCGATTTCCACCACTATTTTATCTACAATTTCGTATCCGTTCGACTTGCGAATATTCTGAATGCGATTTACCAGCTCGCGGGCAATTCCTTCGCGATAAAGTTCGTCGGTTACGGTAATATCGAGCGCAACGGTCAATTTTCCCTCGTTTGCAACCAGCCAACCCGGCATATCCTCGGTGTAAATTTCCACGTCGTCGGCAGTCAAAATCACATCGCCCGAAACAAGCGAAAGCGTGTATTCGCCTTTGCGTTCAATTTCGCCGATTTGTTCTTTGGTAAACGAAACCATTTCGCGGGCAATTTCTTTCATTTGTTTGCCGTATTTTTTGCCCAGCGTTTTGAAATTCGGCTTGATTTTTTTTACCAGATTTTCCATATCCACATCGGGCGAAATAATTTCAAGTTCTTTCACATTCACTTCCGCTTTTATCAACTCGGCAATGTATTTCAGTTGCTCGCACATTTTTTCGTCTTGCGCCGGAATAACCGCTTTCATCAACGGCTGACGCACTTTTTTATCAGCCTTTCGGCGCAATGCCAAAATCATCGACGAAGTTTGCTGTGCTAACTGCATACATTCCTCGAGATTTTTATCAATCAGATTTTCGTCGTACTTCGGAAAATCGGTTAAATGTACGGATATTTTTTTGTCGGTGTTCATATATTTTTTTGTTTTAATTGTCTTGTCAATAGATTGCGTCCGCAGTGCGGACACAATTGTAATTTTCTAATTTTCAAACGATTGCAAATTATCATTCAATTCACGTTTCAATTCCTCCAAAAGTTGTTTTTCGGTCGGCAGATAAAGTTGATAAACATTTGTCAGAATTTGGGAATTTTCGGGCAACGAAAATTTTACCATCGTGTTGTTTTTGTCGGCGCAAAGCAAAATGCCGACCGTCGGATTTTCGTCAGGTAATTTTTCCATCCTGTCGTAATAATTTACGTACATTTGCAACTGTCCGATGTCTTTGTGCGTGATTTTGTGCGTTTTAATTTCGATAACTACAAAACAACGCATCAGACGATTGTAGAAAACAAGGTCGGTAAAATACTCGTCATCTTCGAGCAAAAGCCGTTTTTGCCGTGCCACAAACGAAAAACCATTGCCCAATTCCAACAGAAAATCCTGCAAATTATTTATCAATGCCGTTTCAAAATCTTTTTCATAATAAATTGCTTGCGGTTTCAAGTTCAGAAATTCCAACACCATCGGGTCTTTGATAATTTCGGATGGTTTTTCGGGAATGCGCTCGCGTCGAGCCACTTCCAACACGGCTTTTTTGTCGTTGCTCAACAACAAACGTTCGTATAATCCCGAATTTATCTGCCGTTCCAACTCGCGACCTGTCCAACAATTATGCAATGCTTCGTACTCGTAATATTCGCGTTTGTCGTCGTCATTAATAGCGATAAGTAGCTTATATTGAAGCCAATTGAATTGTGTCCGCAGTGCGGACACAATTGGGAATGTTAGATAAAACTGTCGCGAACGAGCCAATTGCCGATACGAAAATCCGCTTCCATAATCAGGCTCAAGAGTTTCGGCGAGATTGCGAATAAGATATGCGCCGTAATCGGCGCGTGCTTTGCCTTGTTGTTCTTCTACAACAATGCGCTCGCCGAGTTTCCAATACATTATAACGCGCTGAAAATCAACACTACGAACAGCGTTTATTTTCGCCGTTTCAATGATTTGTCGCACATCGGCAACAAAGTTTTTTTCGAGTTGTGAGAGTTGGTTGTTCATTTATTTTTTCGTTTTATGCGCCGTAATTATCGTATAACTATTTGAATTTATGGTTATTACGCAATTGTCAACATTGACGTACCAATTTTTTCCTTTTCGGGAAATTTCGCTGTTCGGATGTTGAATTTTCTCTACACACCAACGAACAACATCGTCGGTTTCTAAACAAAGATTTCGTTTTATGCGCACTTTTCCTAATTCTGTCGTGCGAATTTTGTGTGAATTGGAAATCAAATCTGTTTTATCTAAATAGTTCATTTTGATTTCTGAGTTTTTCTTACTTCAAAATTTCTACCGCTAAAACGGTTAATCGCCTGAATCACACTTTTTTCTCTGTATTTATAATCGAGCATCGTGATATGTTCATTCTTAACGTCATTTTTGGTAATAATTCTCAAAAAATGCAATGTGCTGTTACCGCTATGTTGCGTGTAAAAATAAATATCCTCGATAATATCCCATTCAATAGTGTTTTTATTTCCGGCAATTTGAATACCAAATTGATTGATAATAATTTTGTTCTCTCTGTTTAAAATTCGCTGAACCATTTTGTAAAAACACCACAATAACGGTATCAAAGCTATCGAAGTGAAAATTAAGTACGGAACGAGAAATCCTGTAACGATATTTGCGTACACTATAAAAATAATGCCTGCTAATATCCACAAATCACCAAATTTTATAACGGCATTTTTTATGACAAATTCATTTCTCATTCGTAATTCCTTCCGTCAAATCCCGATACAATCTATCCGCATAAAACGGCGCAATCGGCGACATAAGCTGGCTCACAGTGAGCAAGCAAGTGTAAAGTGTCTGATACGCAGCAATTTTGTCGTTGTCGTATTCGCCGCCCCAAAAACGTTTGCGGTTAAGACGAACATACCAATTTGAGAGATTATCATTGACAAAATCCTGAATGGAGCGACCTGCGCGAGCCGGCTCATAATTTTCGTAATGCTCGGTAACTTCCTTAATCAGAGTGTTTAAGAGCGAAATTATCCAACGGTCAATTTCGGGACGCTCGGCAACAGGAATTTCCTTTTCGTCGGGCGAAAATCCGTCCACATTCGCATAAAGCGCAAAAAATGAATACGTATTGTAAAGCGTTCCGAAAAACTTACGGCGCACTTCCTCAACTCCTTCAATATCAAATTTCAAATTATCCCAAGGCGAAGCGTTCGTCATCATATACCAACGCAAAGGGTCAGAGCCGTATTTTTCGATTGTAGCAAAAGGGTCAACGCCGTTCCCGAGCCGTTTCGACATTTTATTTCCGTTTTTATCCAGCACCAAACCGTTGGAAATCACGTTTTTGAACGCCACAGAACCTTTTAGCATTGTGCTGATAGCGTGCAACGTAAAAAACCAACCGCGCGTTTGGTCAACGCCTTCCGAAATGAAATCGGCAGGGAAAACCTCACCATTATTAACAATATCTTTGTTTTCAAACGGATAATGCATCTGCGCAAACGGCATTGCACCGCTGTCAAACCAAACATCAATCAAATCCAATTCACGCTTCATTGGTTTTCCGCTTGGCGAAACAAGAATGATATTATCTACATAAGGTCGATGCAAATCTATGTTTTTTACATCATAATTTTCCGGCGAATAATCACCTACTTTGAAGTTTTTGAACGGATTTTCGGTCATAAAACCTGCGGCGATTGATTTTTCCATTTCGGTGAAAAGTTCCTCAACCGAGCCGATGCAGATTTCCTCTGTGCCATCCTCCGTGCGCCAAATCGGAAGCGGAGTTCCCCAATAGCGCGAGCGCGACAAATTCCAATCTTGCAAATTTTCGAGCCATTTCCCGAAACGACCTGTTCCGGTGGATTGCGGTTTCCAATTAATGGTGTCGTTCAGTTTCATCATTTCCTCGCGACAGGCAGTCGTGCGAATAAACCAACTGTCTAACGGATAATACAATACAGGTTTGTCGGTGCGCCAACAATGCGGATAAGTATGCGCATATTTTTCGATTTTGTACGCCAAACCTTGCTGTTTCAGCATCACGCAAATATCAACATCGAGAGAGGAGCCCCCTAAATCCCCCTCAGGGGGACTTGCTACCGCGCTCTGTAAGCCCTCCCTTGAGGGGAGGGTTTGGGTGGGGCTTTCATACTCTTTTTTCACAAAACGCCCCGAAAATTCTTTGTACAAATCAATATTTACATTCGTTTTTACAAAATTTTCGTCTAAATCCTCTATTTTGAAAAATTTTCCCGTCAAATCAACCATTGGGCGTAAATGTTCATTCTTATCAAGCAACTGCAATGCAGGAACACCGAAATTTTTCGCCACTCGCGCATCATCAGCACCAAAAGTCGGCGCGATATGCACAATTCCTGTTCCATTTTCGGTAGTTACAAAATCGCCCGAAATGACACGAAATGCGCCTTCACCCGGATTAACCCAAGGAATGAGTTGTTCATATTCCAAACCGACAAGTTCTTTTCCTTTATATTTTTCTACAATTTCGTATTCATTTTTTCCCAAAACACTTTCGAGTAAAGCCTCTGCCAAAATTAAATAAACATCGGTTTTCAAATACGGATTTTGCGTTTTAACTTTCACGTAGTCAATTTTTTCACCGACGCAAAGCGCGGTGTTCGATGGCAAAGTCCAAGGCGTAGTTGTCCAAGCGAGCAGATAAGTAGCCAAGCCCCCTAAATCCCCCTCAGGGGGACTTTGAGATAGTGCAACCTTGATAGTTTCGAGCGTTTTTTCAATGTCGTGCAAAACTTGCTCATTCGTAAATCTGATTACTTTAAAACCTCTGTCACTCAGATATTCAGTGCGCATTTTGTCAAATTCTTGCTGACTTTTTTCATTATGATAGCCACCATCAACTTCAACAACCAACTGTTCTGAAAGGCAAACAAAATCAACAATAAAATCGCCGATAATGTGTTCTCTACGAAATTTGTATCCTTCAAGTTGTTTATTTTGTAAGTTTTGCCAAAGAAAATTTTCTGCATCAGTTGGATTTTTTCTACGATTTTTCGCATTTTCTTTCAAATGTTCATAAATATCGGCGTTGGCAGTGTTGTAAGGTTTTGAATTTTGCACTTCTGCAAAGTCCCCCTGAGGGGGATTTAGGGGGCGTTTAAGTTTAAACATCGCCACCGCAGTCGTATCTTTCACATCGCGGTAGCAACCCGGCTGATTAAGTTCGTGCGTACTCAAACCTGTTCCCGCAGCGGGCGAATACGGCTGAATAGTATAACCTTTGTACAATAAATCTTTGTTGTAGAACTGTTTGAGCAAATACCAAAGCGTTTCAATATAGCGATTGTCGCAAGTAACGTACGGATTGTTCATATCAACCCAATATCCCATTTTCTCGGTCAAATCCTCCCATTCTTTGGTGTATTTCATCACGTCTTGACGGCAAGCGGCGTTGTATTCCTCAACGGAAATTGTCTTACCGATATCCTCTTTTGTAATGCCCAAGGTTTTTTCCACGCTCAATTCCACAGGCAAACCGTGTGTATCCCAACCTGCTTTGCGTTTCACCTGAAAACCTTGCATAGTTTTGTATCGGCAAAACACATCTTTAATCGTGCGCGACATAACGTGATGAATTCCCGGCATTCCATTTGCCGATGGCGGACCTTCGTAAAAAACAAACGACGGCGCACCTTCGCGCGTTTCTACGCTTTTGTGAAATATATCTTGCTCGTTCCAACTTTCGAGCATTGTTTTGTTTATGTCCGATAAATCCAACTGTCGATATTCGGTAAATTTCTTTTTCATATCCTTAATTATCTGATTTTTTTAGAAGTGCAAAAATACGAATTTTTTTTTAGAGTGCAGAGTGTAAAGTGCAAAGTGTAGTAAACAAAAAAACAACCCGAAATTTCGAGTTGCCTTTTTTATTTATAAAAATATTTTCTTAATGTCTTTCTGTGAAATGAGCTCTATTAGCACCAGCTACAAAACGAAGTGATGTAAACTGTACCAATCTCAACGTGCTGCCATCTTGAATAATGTAGAATTTTGTAGCTCCAAAGTTAGCATCTGATTGAGCTTCGAAAGTTGATGCGAACTGTCTTCCATGCGCGAAAGCTGCCAATTCTTCTCTTGTTGTGATAGCATTGTATTGAGCTTGCGTTAACACAATATTTTGTGCTGTAAATCTTGCAGTAGTAGCATTTGGATTCGTTGTCCAAGTGATACCGAATGCAGATTCCGGTGCACCTGTGCCGGCTGGTCTGCCTAATGTAAACTCTGTTGAGCTTGACAACGGAGTGTCATCGCCACCATTACCCGGTTCTTCCTCTAATCTGAAAACTCGAGTACGATTTCCGCCATCTCTGGTTTCTGCTCTAACGCTCAATGCTTCAACAGGCATTCCATCGCGTGTTCTCGGGAATGTAATAGTTACATTCCAAAGCTGACCACTTGGTCTAGAAATCGCATTGTTAGGAATTGACACATCCCAATCGCTTTCTCCATCATTAAAAATAACTCTTGCAGTAACACTGTTGATAGAACTTGTTTCTGCACACGAAATGAGAACAGTAGCAACATAATTATCGCCTATTATGCGAATGTCTCCTTGTAATACAATTTCCGGAGTTGTTACATCGTCTGACCCTTCACAACTTGTGAACATGAATGGCACGGCAATAGCCAAAATCAAAAATAAACTTTTCAAATTTGTTTTCATAAATCAAAATAATTTTAGTTGTTAAAAATTTTAGTTGTTAATTAATGGCACAAAGATACTATATTTTTTCAACAACAAAATTATTTGTGTAATTTTTAACTTTTAATTCATTTGATTTACAAATTGAACAGTGACACAGGCAACTATTCCGGCAGTTTCGGTGCGTAAGCGACTATCGCCAAGCGAAACAGGCGTAAAGCGATTGGATATGGCTTTTTCAACCTCATCGGCATTGAAATCGCCTTCGGGTCCGATAAGAATTAAGGTATCGCTCGCTTTTTTGCACAGGTTTTGAAGCAGATTTTTTTCTTTTTCGTGGCAATGTGCAATGAATTTTTCTTTTGCTTGATACTGATTTAATAATTCATCGAAAGTGCAAAGCGGATTTAATTTTGGGAAACGTGATTTTTGCGATTGCTTCGATGCGGAAACAATGATTTTTTGCAGGCGTTCGGGTTTTATTATTTTTCGTTCCGAAAACCGGGTGATGATTGGTGTTATTTCATCAATTCCAATTTCGGTCGCTTTTTCGAGAAACCACTCAAAACGTTCGATATTTTTGGTCGGTGCAATGGCAATGTTCAGTTTGTAATTGCGCGCACCGATTTCAGGGATTTGTTCGAGTATTTCAACAAAGCATTTTTTCGGATGAGGCTGTATGATAGTTGCCTTAAAATAACCGCCTGCACCATCAACAATCCGAATCTCATCACCGACTTGCAAGCGCAAAACTTTGACAGCGTGTGCCGATTCCTCCTCTGAAAGAACAGCGTTTTGACGAATATCGGGTGTGTAGAAAATCATATTTTAACAGAAACACCCCAAGCCCCTAAAGGGGCTTGCAAACTTTCGGATGTTTTTTATTTGTTTTTTGCAGTCTATTATTTTTTGCACTTCCCTAAGTCCCCTTTAGGGGATTAGGGGTAAATCTCTCCTTTCGCCGCAATCAACGTATTTTTCAACAACGAAACTATCGTCATTGGACCAACTCCGCCGGGAACAGGCGTAATATAGGAACATTTCGGCGCAACTTCGGCGAATTTTACATCACCGCTGAGACGGAAACCGCTTTTTGTTTCGCTCGACGGAACGCGCGTTGTGCCGACATCGATTACTACTGCGCCGTCTTTTACCATATCAGCTGTCAGAAATTCGGGCGCGCCCAAAGCGGCGATAATTATATCGGCTTGACTGCAAATTTCCGCCAGATTTCGTGTCCGACTGTGGCAAACGGTTACGGTCGAATCGCCCGGATATGCTTTTTGCATCATTAGATTTGCAACGGGTTTTCCTACGATATTGCTTCGTCCGATAACGACGCAATTTTTGCCCGAAGTTTCTATTTTGTAGCGTTTTAGCAGTTCCAAAATTCCCGCAGGAGTTGCCGAAACGTAACACGACAAACCAATTGACATTCGCCCAACGTTGATTGGGTGAAAACCATCGACATCTTTTTTATGGTCAATCGCTTCGATTATTTTTTGTTCGGAAATATGTTTCGGCAAAGGCAGTTGAACGATGAAACCATCAACATCGGCATCGTTGTTCAGTTTGTGGATTTCCGCCAAAAGCTGTTGTTCGGAAATTGTATCCTCAAACGCTAATTTGGTGGAAATGAAACCGACTTGTTCGCAGGATTTTACTTTGTGTGCGACGTAGGTTTCGCTTCCGCCGTCGTGTCCGACAATGATTACCGCCAAATGCGGGCGTTTTTTTCCTTCGGAAATCATTTGCGCCACTTCTTGGGCAATTTCTGTTTTTATTTGTTCGGCTATTGCCTTTCCGTCAATCAACTGCATATTAAATAATTTTGAATTTTGTTTTCAAACCTAACAGGTTTTTGAAACCTGTTAGGTTTAGGTTCATTTTTATTTGTTTTTCAACTTCTTTTTTACGTCTAATGAATTGAGAAACTTCCGAAACTCAATAATTTCCTCTGCGGAAAACATTTTTTTGTCAAGATAATTAGCAATCATACTATCGCTATATAACACAAAGAAGCCTCGTGTTTCTTTTATTTCAGAAAAATGAGTCCAAGTTATAGTAAAATTGTACATTTCACCTGTTATTGCAATTTTTTCGCTATCTAAATGGTAAGTCAGTTTTTCGTGAAAAGTTTTGTTTTTTATATATCTTTTTTTCGCAGAATATATGGCTGAAAAAAATAATATAAGATAAAGAACACCACCAGTAATTGGAAGCCCAATCGTACTTTTACCCATTATGAAAATAATAAGGAGTATTATCATTGCAAATAAAAATCCCAGCGTATCTACTCCTTTAAGATACAACTCCAATAACGCATTCCGATAATCTTTGTACGAAATTTGTCCGCTCAAATTGAGATTTAAATTGCCTGTGTATTCTGTTGTTTTCATTTGTATAAATTAAATTCTGTTCAGCCTCGTTAGAGGTGTGATATTGGTAGAAAAGCATTATTCAGCAGTTTTGGCGTGCCGTAGGTACGCAATATGTTTGTGGTTTGCAATGTCGCGTACCTACGGCACGCCGTTTTTTGATTTATTTTTTTCTACCAATATTCTGTGCCTAACGGCACGTTTTGTTTGTAGATTTTGAATTCTGAATTTTGAATTTTGAATTCCGATTTTGCCAATTCAAAATTTAGAATTCAAAATTCAAAATTTCTCATCATCTCTTTTTCCCAAATTTCAATTTTCCTTGTTGCACGGTTGCGGCGCGCATCATTTTGCTTGTTTGTTCAAATTGTTTAAGCAAACGATTCACTTCGACAATGGTTGTGCCGCTTCCTGCTGCGATGCGCGCTTTGCGACTGCCGTTCAAAACGCCCGGATTTGCGCGTTCGTGCGGAGTCATTGAGTGAATTATCGATTCTATTTCTTTGAACGCATCGTCTTTAATTTCAACATCTTTCATCGCTTTGTTCATTCCGGGAATCATCGCTGCAAGGTCTTTGATATTTCCCATTTTTTTGATTTGCTGAATTTG
>Ga0123352_10011194_pt1 | contig 14128 bp, 10 predicted proteins | sample TergutLab28metaG_FD_89700 | JGI IMG/M metagenome (GOLD analysis project Ga0123352, IMG submission 89700) | Labiotermes labralis P1 segment gut microbial communities from Petit-Saut dam, French Guiana - Lab288 P1 | ecosystem: Host-associated > Arthropoda: Insects > Digestive system > Gut ...
AAGGGGAAGTAAGGGGCATAGGGGATAAGAATTTTTGAAAACCTCCTAAAGAATGTTTAAAAAAGGGGAAAAAGAAGACGGGGAAATGGTTAAGAACCGGGGGGGGAAAGGGGGTGGCCTTTTGGGGGGGGGGGGTTGTTTTGGTTTCTTGTTACAATATAGTGTGCTACTATCTATTAAACGCCTGCGGAAGATTACAATAATGGTATGGGTTGAGGATATACTACCTAAAATCAGCAAAAGATCTTACCATCCCTTGGAGATACCTTAATTGTTCTCCTATTTCTTGTGTGTGTGTGTGTGTGTGTGTGTGTGTATAGACATAGAGATGGATGGGCAGATAGATATGTAGGTAGGTAGATAGATAGATAGATAGATAGATAGATAGATTCATTGATTAATTTCTCATCCTGACCCACAAGCAGAATAATTTTGAGTTATCTAAGGTGAAGCATACCGCACAATATTAATACAAGGCAATATAATCGACCATCCTGGGACCGCTTAAGTCCCCACTTTTGGTATATATTCCCTTCAGTGCATTGTAATTTATGTTATATCTAAAGGATGGGCTTAGATAAATTAAATTTAACAGAAGTACTGCATCATCATTCCACACAGTTTTAATGTAATATTTTAATGTGTGATTGAGTACGTATTGTAACAGTTTCGGCTAATAACAAAACCTATTCAAACGTATGTAACCTTGAGATGTAGGTTGTTTTTAACTAATAATTTGATGTATATAAGTGCTTGTTTTTATTTTTATGCATGCATCTGGTGATGGCTTGTGAACAAGCCGAAACATGTTGTACTCTAGTCTGTAAAATTACTTTCAAAAAGTATAATTGTGATGGGTGGTTCATGTGTTCATTTGTTTACTTAAATTTGTTACTGTCTTCGTACGTTTCCCGTCAGACTTGCTTAGATTGTAATGTTCAGTTGTGAAGTAGTTAGTTGCCGTGATATTGGTAAATAGTGGTAACTTCATTTGATTAAAATCAAAAGAAAATTTTGTGATGTATGTCAGTAAAATTATGTATGACCAAATAGGCGGCGGAACTGTCGGATTACGGAGTTACGGGGCGGGGCGCATGGGATAATGCAGTCAGAGAAGTCGATACGCATCAGAACATGGTGAAAACTGCCAAATTTGTCAGTAAAAACACTGAAATAACAACCTGCCAGGTGTGTCTTTTCGCTAGGTACCCACTTGCTAAATAGTACGTATTGTGCCTCAGTTCGTCGACCTTCATTGGTAGGGGGATTTTGTTACTCGAGCCGATAATGTGGCAGTCTACGTTGTCTGTCATGTGGGTTTATTTTCTTGTGTTATTCATGATGATTCTTGGTTCCTTGGCGGGGGAGGGGGGGTGTTGACCACAGCCGTATGTGCCAGTGAGGGATCACTGACGTATTGTATATAGTTACGACTTTGCCTTATGTGGACAGGCGTTGCAGAATGTCAGATATGCCCTTTATTATATGTGGCATTTCATCGACTTGTGGGTGCATGAATATTTTGGTGCAGTAGGTAGTCGCAGCCCTGTCTCTCGTCTTGCAGTAGCGAGGAATTCTGCCGTTTCAATACTTGCATCGCAGCATGTAACCACGATACGGCTTTGTGTACGAAAAAAATATTTGATAGCTGTTTCGTGAACTGGTAAATGTCAGTGTTGCCTATTTTCGTTTCCATGCTGAGTGATGCGTAGCTACCAGTAATGTACAGATGGCAACATAGCTTCAGACAAAAAAAAATTCTCGTGCAGTCGACTCCGCCGTGGAAGGTCATACGAAGAACATGTTCTTTTACCAGCCATTAAGCGGCTGAGGAGTATGTATGCACGAGTGGACCGCATTAGATGATGTTAGAAATTCTGACAACGCGGGGCCTATAAGTCCGTTCGTATAATCAATTTGGGGCGCACATTTCATGGTTTGTACGGTACATTTCTTACTGTATGCTTTTAGTAAGTGGGCGTGATAGCGCGCCTGTGTGAGTGGGAACTCTTTGATACTTAAAACTGACAATCTGCCCATTCTTCAGAGTTTAATTGTGCGTCAAATATCATCCCAAAAGATTCGTTTCAGGACGGAGTAACTTCCTGTTCCACATTTGTCTCTAATATTGTGAAATAAACAGTAGGTGAACTTACGGGTGTAGGCTGAAAAACTTCATAATGCCGGGACAGAATGCAGTATGTGGATATTCGGAGTATTTTATTAAGTTGACTGTCACCATAAATAAGAACGTGTAATGACGAATTAGCATTTTTTTCGGACAGTGCACAAAGATGTGATGCATCCACGCCAGCCCGTTGGAAGTTACGTGCAATCAGGCGGTTAGTCGCCCGCTTAAGCATCACGAAGGCCCGAGTTCAGTCACAGACCAGTCCGTGTGGGATTTGTAATGGTAGAAGTGCCACGGCGACTGGTTACTCTCGGAGGACTTCGATTTTCCTTAGTCATCACTACACTCTTTTCCATGTTAAGTCATCTATCACCGCAGCCATGTAATCGTAGTAATTACACACAAAATACGTGGAGCACTCTTCCTTGATAAGCCAGCAGTTCCTTAGCTAGTCAAGAAGTACCACAGATTAAATGAAGACTCAGAGTTCATTACCGTCTTCGTAACAGCCCGCCAGCTCTCTCTGCCTGGGGCCAGATGAAGCCCAATACGTGCCTGCCATTTCGTTTCTTTATTCATATTCGTTCAATATACAGAAGGTACCACATGGGACCATGGGATGTAGAATTTATCCGTGGTAATATATAACACAAATCTGTTGAGATTACAACATGGTCACATAGTACTGGAAAAATTGCAACAATAAGTATTAACTGAGTCAAGAAAACAATACATAAGCATGATACTTCTTGTCAATAATAGCAAAATAAAGTAGTAACAATTAAGAACATGATAATACAGTTAGTTATTTAAAATGGGTAAAGTAAAATTATATACAAATTGTAGGATCAGGCACAGATTTGTGAATTAATTGTTGGAATAAAGAAAGCTTTCAAAATGTAATTTGAATTCTTTATTATTATGAGATATGGTAATCTGTGGAAAATCTTGAGGCCTCTGTTATAAGTACCTTGTTGATAAAGTGTCAAATTTGAAATTTCCTTGATGAAAAGTATAACTTTATCTTGTTTATCTGCAGTGGATATCAGATTTTAACTGGTATTGATCCATTCATGACAACAGAACATAATTATAAAAAAAAAAAAAATTGAGACTGCAAAGGAAGAATATTCAATTTTTTAAACAAATCATGACATGAATCCTTAGTCCTAGAGCTTGTAATTATTCTTAGTACTTTTGTTTGAAGCCTAAAAATATTGTTACTGTAAGGAGAATTGCATAAAAAAATAATGCCATAATTCATAATTGAGAGAAAATAGCATAATTTGCCATCATTACTAATGTTTTCTTGTGGCATAATTTATTTTAAAACTCTGATAGTGTAACATGCTGAACTAAGTTCAGGTAAAAGTTGATCAGTATGAGTTTTCCAATAGAAAGTATTGTCCAACATTATTCATAGGAAATCTGTATAGGATATATTAGAAATTTGTCTATTGTCATATTTTGTCACAGTATCTCAGTTATGAGTGTTTTTTGTTTTAAAATGGATAAAATTAGTTTTATTAAACTTGATTGATAAGTCGAAATCATTTGTTCAAATACTGCTTTAATGTTAGATTGGAACTCAGCAATATTTGAATTAGTAATAGCTACACTGGAATCATCATCCAAGAGAATCTGTAAGGAATTTCCAATTCAAATCTTAGGCAAATCATTAATAAGTATAAGATATCTATAAGAAACAATAGGTCCGAGAATTAATCGTTGTGGAACATCGTGCAATCTGACACCAGTCTGAAGAAGTTATATTATTATAAGTACTGGAGATAATTTGTACCTTTGATGTTGATCCTTTAGATAGAATTTTATTAGGTTATGAAACCTACCTGGTATAACATAAAATTTAATATTGATAGTAAAATTTTGTGGTTAACGCAGTCAAAATTTTTTGTACATCACAAAACATACCATGTACCTTTTTTATTATTTATTTAAAACATTTATTATTTCTTCGAGTAATTTATGGTTAGCCTTTACAGTAGAAGAACCTGTTCTGATACCAGATTTTTCATTTGCCAATATATCATTATCTAACAGTAACATATATTACTTTTTCAAAAATCATTTAGAGGGTAAATAGTGATGCTGGTCTGTAATTTGACATTATTTTTTAATTTCCTTTTTAAAATAGAGGTTTTATTACAGAATATTTTAGGTGTGATGGAAAAATCCTGGTTGGTAAATACTGATACAAATATATGTTAAAGGTGAACTAATTAAATGCACACTAGATTTTATGATTTTCGTGGAGATATTGCCATAACCATGAGTTTGAGAATGTTGCAAAGTTCAGTAATTTTTTTTGTCTGTCTTTGATGTGTATTTAACTTTAATATTTGGAAAGGGATTTTTAAGTTTTAAATAATGATCCCTAGGAATGCTAATGTCCAGATTCATTACATTGGTTGAATTATTATTGACTCTTTCAGCAGTAGACAAAAAAGTAATCATTAAAGGAGTTAGATATATTAAGGTTGTTGTTAATTATTTTTCCCTCAATGCATAAAGTATAGATTTCCCAGTGTATAGTCTTCTTGCCAGTTACAGAATTTGCAATATGCCAGGTGGTTTTAGTTTTGTTCTCGGAGGTGGTAATTTGTGTATATAGTGACAACTAATAGTTTGACGTGTGGTGTAATCCGTATGATATCCTTTGTGATGATACTGGAAAATATCAGTAAAGAAGTCTTACAAGTGTATTTAAGAAGGAGTTAAATATGTTATTTACATCTGTTTCATCAAAGATATCTTCCATAGTTCAAAACTTAGATTATATTTAAAATCAGCTAATGAGCTTTGATTTATTCCCCTTATATTATGAGTGTATATAAATGTGTTCTTTAAAACCGATATCATGTATCGTTATCAACTGAGCGTCATGGTCAGAAAGGCCATTGTAAACGGAATATTACAAAATTCCCATTTCTGTAGAGTAGTCTGTAAAAATATTATCAGTGGCAGAAAACCACATGTGCATATTTCTTCTTCATGCATCTCACATGCTGTGCAGTTATACGTGTACACATGATATGCACCAATAATACGTGTACATGTATAACTGCACAGGACATGCAACGGTCAGACTAGCCAAACATAACATAACCTACACATCTACATGCGTGCCGCCACCACACCAATAATATCAACAAAAATAAGAAACATTCAGTAACTTCATAAATAGGAACATTTACTCCCTGATGATGATCCTTTAGGATTGAAACATGTAGGAGTGATATAAATTTTAATGGACAAGACCTACGCATTTTGCGTGTGTTTTACAAAGTGTATTAAAATAGCGTGCAATTAGTTGGTATTTTAAGGTAAAATTGATAATATTGCACGGTAACAAAAATGAAAAAAAAGAAATTCTACTTGGAATAGTTAAAATTGCCACAGCATTGGATGGAGTCTATTATTGAACTTATTTATAAGGTGGATAATGAGTCTAAGTGTAATAATTATTAGTGCATATCACTGTTATCACCTGCTTACAAAACTTACTCAACATCCTTCTTTTAAGATTAACTCTATATATAGATTAAGTTGCTGAAGATAGTCATTGTTGATTTGATGTAACATATGAATTGCTGATCAGATATTCTGCTCATCAGATACTTTAGAAAAAAGGGGAATAGAGTACAACAGTACATAAGCCATTTTTAAGTTCCTAGAAATCCTGTGATTTATTTAATTGGGAAATTTTGTATAATCTAATTGAATTTGGTGGTATTAATTAAATTGTGTTTGAACAAAATATTTTGTGAAGTCCAAATATGCAAACAACTGTCTGAAGTAGGGAGGTGTTGGACATTACTTTTTAACAACTTTGCTTTCAAATTTGCCATTAAATGATCAAAGAAAACTAGGAAACATTGCAGATTAATCAGATGCATCAGTTTTGGTGTGTGTTGAATGTGTTAATTTATTCGGTGACAGAAGTGCGGTTAATAAAGACACAAAAGCTGTTTTAGTTGCAAGTAAGGAAGTACAAGTACATTGCTAAGAAAACGAAACATATATTTTGGCTTGAAAGATGAAATTGGGACAGTCACAACATAAATGTAACAAATTATCTTGAAGTGTGAATTTGGCGTTAATACTGGCAAACTAGAATTGCATGCATGAAGAAGTTCAGAGCACATAAGCAAGTTTGGATGAGGCGTCTGTTTTGGGATATGATATAACGTCACTGGGGTTTTGGTTCCCTGTGTTTTGAGGCCACTGCACTGTCTCCAAAGTTTGGCAGCAAATACCCAGTGATGCAGCAGCGTCATCTTCCAGAAGAATGGGTATCCCAAATGCATATTAAATTTATGAATGCCTGCTGCTCGTAGAATCTTATCTTGGCATTTGCTGTTTAAAAATATGAAGACTGAGTTATACAGAAGTGTAGTGTTGTCTGTTGTATATGGGTGTGAATTTTGGTCCATCATGGCAAAGGAAGAATATTGGCAGTGTGTGTTTGAGAATAGGTTGCTGAGGGAAATATTTGGACCTAATGGGGCAGAAGTATCAAAGTAGTGGTTGATGTTGTGTAATGAAGAATTTCCTGAATTGTACTCTTTGCTGGCTATTATTGAGGTTATAAATTTCAGGAAGATGAGATTAGTGGGACTTGCTTTGCACATGGAAGAGAAGTGGTAAGCGTAGAGGATCATTGTTAGAAGCCTGGTAGAGGATGCTGACTGCTTAATAGCACTGTGTCCAACGTGGTACCTAATTTTCAAACAGAACATTGACACATTGCAGTATGTAATTCATATTCACTGCTATAGCAACCTTGAGTTTTACATTATATAAATGTTCTAATAGATGGCCTTCCACCCAATGTATTTTTAATATAAAAATGTGTATAATGTTTTTGAGCTAAATACTGCTCAGATTTGTGATTTTTATGCATCTTGATGGGACATCATTGTAAAAAGAACAGGGCAACCCTGTATGTGTGGAGTGCAGGGCAGATGTCATTTCCTTTGTGGGACACTGTGGTAGTTATCTTGTGAAAGAGAAGTGTGTGTGTGTGTGTGTGTGTACATAGTATTGTTTTATTTCAGAATATTTCTTAAGTGTCAAAAGTGTTTTGCTGTAGTGCAGATGTGCAGACATGGACATACATTCAGGCTTTGAATGTTTGCTTCTCACATGACTAGAACATGTGAGGTCAGAAACATTATATATCTGTTACGTATTTCTGATGGAGTACGTTTATTTTCAGTTGTAGCCTGCTTCTAGCAGCAACATAAAGTGGTAATTAATACATAGACTGTCCACAACATTTTAAATTGTTGACCTTCAAGACGTCAGTCCCATCAGTTATCAAGTTGCGTGGTGCAGCAGCAGGTGGTGGTGGTGGTGGTGGGGGTGGGAGTGGTGGTAGTTCAGCAGGTATGATAGCTGTGCAGTTAACTGAAACAGAGATTCTGAATAGTAAATTGAGTATGTCTTATTTACTGTTTTACATGTGTGGCAGGTTCAGCGAACCACAGTGTCGGTGGTCAACATTGGCGACATGTTGATGGTGTCACAGCAACAAGTATTAGTGCTTCCTCTGTTGTTGAGATGGTTCACACAACTACTGCTACCAGACTTGTGCAAAATCCTTTTGCAACCTCGGCTCACAGCCAAGGTGGGTCAGTTTTTGTGGTTGGTCAGTCATCTCCGGCCAATGTCATTCCATCAACAGCCAGTGGTAGACGAAACACTGCTGCCACCTCCCATGGAGCATGTATTCCACTTCAGAATCAGAAGGCTTCCTCTGAAGAATCAGTGAGTTTAATTGTGCAGTTGGGAACAACTGTTGTAGCTACATCAACACCACAGATGTTGACTACTAATTCAGCAGTTACAGCTTCAAAGTCCTCCCCAACAAGCACTTTTTCTGCTAGAAAGAATGTATCTCTGAACTATCCCGAGGGAATAAAACAACTTACGGGTGCTTCTGAAATGCCACAACACACTCAGCACACACAAGTGATACAAAGACCTATCACCAATACGGTTGCAAATAGTGATGGTAAGAACAGTATTGATTGTAACATGGAACATTTGTATGATCAGCAGCAGATGGTTCAACCACAAGATCCAGTTACAGTGAAACAGTCACAGACATTGGCAAAAACCTTTGGAAGTATACATCCATCAACAGATGAACAGGGGTAAGTGCAAACTGCACGCACATTGCTTTTAAATGCAGCAGCATGCTGCACAGGTTCTCTTATCATTATGGACATTGTCCAGTGGCCTCTGGACTACTTAGCCGCTGTAATTTTCATTTATTCTTAGAGCTTTCTGTGGCAGAAATTTGTAGTATGGGGAATTTCATTGTTTTATTGTGTTTAAGGTTAGAACACACTGAAGAAGAAAGGATGGGGGAAGCAGAGGTACATAACTTTTTGAGTAATGCTTCTGTTCCACATCAGGCTCAGACAGAAGAAAGGAGGATGGAAATAGTGAAGGTGAAGAGTTATTTTATTAGTACTGCATGCAACATTTAAAATGACAGCCTAAATTTAGTCAGTCACCCCATGGTGCGAGCGAGCAAGTGGGTGGGTGGCTGGGTGAGTGAGGGAGAGAGAGAGTGAGTGAGTGAGTGAGTAAATTTTCACCTTGTTTGTGATTGAAGTTCCATCCTTTTGTGGTAGTATCTGAAGATTTATTATGTTCTTAAGAACACATTATTGGTTCCTATCCCTGAGGCATGGGAATCCAGTCCACATCTTAATGGCATGTTTCTTCAAGATCTGTGTTTATATCATACCCTCCTCTGTACCTGTGTGTATTCCTCAGTTTCAGTATGCTCATTCCCTTCCTTCCCACCCCCACATGTAATTCTCTTTTGTTACTACCCTTCTGTGTTAGCACCACATCTTTAAAGGATTTATTTGTTGGTGTATGATCTTGTTGTATGGTCAGGTAACAGACAGGGATGAAGTTTCCAGGCAGTTACATTTCATCCTGATTTTCTTGGACCTTCGTAATGAGATATACTAGAGAAATGAGTCCTTAGTTGGTCATATACACATGTAACACAGATTTGTAATTTTGGTTTTTCACAGTTACATTATTGTTTATCAGGTATAATTGTATGCACTTCCAGTCTTTTAAGTATAAATCATGAAATGTGTTACAAAGCATGTAGTAGTGGTGAATAGAAACTAGTGTATTAGATTTGTATGGTTATGTTTATCAGTTAATGTAACAATCTAAAAGTGTGTTACAGAATTACCATACAATTCAGGTTCATGCAAGGCCACAATTTGAAATTGTTTGGGTGACACAACACAATAGTGCCACTGCCTAGCGTGTGCTGTCTTTACCATGAACAAGTATGAATATACATGCATTTTTTTAATGCAAGCGGGCTGGGAAGGTTATAAATGTGTAGGAACATTCTCTAGATTTGTGATTGTATGTGTATACTGCTGTGGTTGGTTTTGGAATTTTAATGTATTAAATTTTCTTCACAGTTTGTTTTACAAGACCATAACTATGGAGCACCACCTCCAGCATCCCCACCTTTATCACCTTCACATCATGGAAAATCAATTGGCATAGCAGCTTGTGCAGCAAATGCATTAGGAACTAGTAGTTTTCCACCAGGTGGCAGCATTTATCAGTATGGTATGGATTTGCATCTTATTTTTTATGATGAACTGAAGTGTATAGATATGATATGAAAACCAGTAAATGCACTTATGCGGAAGTATGTTGTACAAACCATATACCTACTCCAAAACACATAGGAGGTATATGGTGTGTATAATACGAGGGCAGTCCATAAAGAAACCGAACTTTTTAAAAAATTTTTTAAACTTACAACTTAACTTGTCTCCTTCAAAGTACTCCTCTCCACTCTTGATACACTGCTCCCAACGTCCTGGAACGTGTTTTGCGGGATGGCGCGAAGATCCAGTATCGAATTTTCTTCTATCTCAGCTACCTTCGGAAATCAGCAACCTTTTAGTGAGGATTTCAACTCCGAGAACAAGGAAAGGTCCGCAGGGGCCAAATCTGGAGAGTAGGGAGGCTAGGGGACAACAGTCATCTCATGCTTCATAAAAAATTCATGGATAAGGTGTGACACGTCAGCAGACGTGACACAAATTTGGGGCAACACGACGCATCTGCAGTTTGCCAGTCAAAATTAGGTGGCACAAAATTTTACAGATTCCTCCTCCTTCAGCAACTTCACGGACAGTTAGGCGACGATTTTGATGAACCACAGTAAGCTCTTTCTCAATGTGATTGTCGTCCATTGACATGGAAGGCTGCCCGAATTTGGGGTCGTCTTTGACGGATGTTCTGCCTGTTTTGAAACGCTGATACCACTCGTGACATTGCGTATGGCTCAAACATTCCTGTCCATAAGCCTGTTGCAACATCTGAAAAGTCTCTATAAAAGTTTTTCCAAAGTGGAAACAGAATTTGTCGCAAACACGTTGCTCCTCAAGATCCTTCATTTTTTAACTTAAAAAATTGTCGAGGGTACTAAACACACATTCATTCAAGCGCGTGTAACTCGGTGACTAATTGACATAGCGTGATGCTGCTAGTGCCAAAATAAAGCTTAAAGACCCCGCTACACAACGCCACCATCGCGAGAGTGTTGCGCGCTCTCACTGGCTCGCTATTTCACAAGTTTGGTTTCTTTATAGACTGGCCTCCTACACATTCATGTGCTTACACATGCGTTTGTTCATTTTGATATCATATTTAATTGCTCAGAACATTGTTATGGATCAGTTAAAATTGAACTAAAGCATGTTTTTAAGAGTTTGTTTCGCGGTTGTAAGTACCAAATGAAGATGTGTTTGGTGTGTGTTTAACAGTTTATCTTTAAAAAAAAAAGAAAATGAACTGCACATTCAAAATTGTTGATTCATTGCAGTTGCATTAATTATGTAGTGTGTGTAGATTTTACATCAGCTTTCCAGGCTTATTTGATTTATCACTGTGATATTTTGTTGTATTAAAGTTTCTTATGATAGCAGAAGAGTTATGGCATTGCTAATCAAAGATATAGGATGGCTGTCAGTGATTGATAATTTGGGCGTGCAATATATTTTTAGGTTCTGGTTTGTTAACTCTTCGTGATGCAGCCAGTAATGAAGATGATGCTAATAGTGTGATTAGCAGTACTGGAAGAGAAGTTGAACCAGAGGGAGAAGAGACTGAAACTGCTCCAGAGGGGGAAGGAGATGATGAAGACAGTGTTACACGTTGCATCTGGTTAGTAAACTGTTGTAATAAGTCTAGATTTGATTTGTAAATAACATAATTTAGTGCTAGTAATGTGATCAGCACTAATGTCAAAAGGGAGTTAAGATGTATATTCCCATAGCCATCTTCACAGAGTGAGTGTGAGTGTCTTTTTCTTGTGGGGGGCAACCACATCGTTCTTTCCATGTATGATAGCACCACACTCTGCACCCTCACTATTATTCCCAAATGAGAGTACATAATTGCAGTGTTATTACAAGACTATGTATCACTCGGCTTACTCATTCCATGCCCAATCATTTGGAAGGTGTTGACTGCAGTGTGATGGAAGGTGTTGACTACAGTGTGATGCATGGCTAAACCCTGAAAGAAGTTAAGCATTGGACATACATCTTGAAAACCTGTGGACAGTTTTGTGTGGAAGCAGTTGTGCATGTTATCAAATTCTGTTAACTCGTAATTAGATTCATACATGGAATGGCAATAGTGTTACCACCACCTTGAAAGTTCACAAGCTATATTATCTTAATTTCTTCTTTTCAGTGATTTTGAGCATGACGACGGTTACATGATATGCTGTGATAAATGCTTGTGAGTATGCATTTAAAGATTTTTTTTTTTTGTTTGGGGTGATGTATAAGTGCTTTAGCATAAAAGTTCAGTCATTGATCATTCATACGTGGTTGGTTGTTTTGGTCAGTTTGTGAGTTATTGAACATATACAGCACATAGGTCATTTTGTGTTTGTTTAGGTGCGAGATGAATTGGAAAGGATTGTGTAGGAAATGAATGTTATTGGAATTTTTCAGGCTTTTTATTATTTTACCGATTACGCTCTTTGTAGTCATAATCTTTTTGCTTACTTGTTACTAATAGGTGAATTCCATTTGTTTTCATTTTAGCGTATGGCAACATGTAGATTGTATGGGTATTGACCGATCCAATATTCCGGATGAATATATGTGTGAAAGGTGTCAGCCTCGTCACGTGGATCGTCAGCATGCACGGACATTGCAGCTTAGGAAAAGGGAAGAACTACTTAACACAGATAGTTCCAGTGACACATCATCATCTACGGACACAGATGGGGGTAAGTGCATAACATTTTATTGGAAACTACAGATTTTTGTGCCTAGGTTGTATGATCCCAGCGAAGTTGCTTTATTTGTTGAAACTTTTTGGGTCTAAAGACAGTAATGATTTTGGTGATACATATTTCTTTACATCTGCCCCAATACATTATCATGGTATTAATACTTTCTATTTCTAAGAATGTAATTCTGTGCACCTTGTTTGTTAGAAATGCTTTTGTAGGTTTAAAGATCTTCAGAGGTTTATTTACTATCATCATTCACTTCTGAGAAGGATTTTTGTGTATTAGGTTACCAGTCATGATTGCAGAAGCTTTGGAATATTTGTAGTTACTTGTGGTAGCCATTCTTAAGTTCTTTCACAGAACATCACAATGAAATATCAGATAATGCTTCAGAAATGCCCCAGGTTATGAGCCTTTACATGAAATTCACACAATGTTTGGCCCACTTATTTCATCACCCACACATTATTTATTATGCATTGAATTTTGAGAACAGCAACCAAATAATGTCTGTCAGTAGATCCATTGTATGGCAGGCTGTGCACCACCAATAAGCTATTCATATGTTGCCTAAGGATGCTGTGTGCTGACATAGAGATAGCACTGTTGTAACCCACTAGTGAAGACATACATTTTGAATGTTATGGCATATTCTTTCATTCAGTATTTGCAGTAGCTGTTACATACATGTGAAAATAAAAAAGTGAATACTAAAGGATCCCAAAAGTTAATATATTACATTCAAGTTATAATTATGATCACAGCAGAACAAATTATTTAATCGTAAAAGAGACCCATCCATGAGTGGGTGAAATTGGAAAGGCTGTTGTGTGATGAAGATTACAGTTCACGTGTACACAATAAAACCCTGATTTTACATATTTGTGGGGACAAACTGATAATGGCATGAAATGCAGGAAACACTGTTTCTTATGGGCATTTGACCAGGACCTACAAAAAGTGCATAACATTGTGGAAAACACATGGGGCAGGAATTTAAAATCAGGATTTTGTTTTTTCATTTTTTAATAATATTTTTTAAACTTGTGTTCTGTTGTGCATTGTGAATGTACAGCCTAAACTGAATTCATTGTTTCCATTTAATACTGCTGTGTTACAAGAAACACTGAATTCAGTTTAATCCGTATGTTACAGCCCAAAATATTCATTAATTTGTTTCAATATGAAAAATGGTTTGGAGACCAAATGTTGGGCCTTTGTACAAAGGAAATTTTCATACTGGGTTTCACCTTTTTCTTGATATTTTGATAAACTTGGATATTTTGAATGTTTGATACAAATGTACATTTGTAGAGTCTCAGATCTGACATCTCTGAAGTTTTTTTGGTCTTAGATTCGTGGTCCAATTCAGAATGGGCTGATAGAAATGGAAGTGCCTATCAGTCCAACCCTCCAAACTCCTTTGGTTTGGAAACCACATTTAGTTTTGTTCTCTCCACAGCAGAACCTTTGTAGTAGATGCTTTAATGTACAGTATAATTGTTGCTTTGTGTTGTGTCATCTGCAGTACTGGGCGTACGAGGTCTGTTAGAAAAGTATCCGACCGTATTTTTTTATGCGAACACCTGATGGATTATAATCTAGCGCGCTTGCATGAGCCGACCTTGAACCTTAGTGCGCATGCGTGAATTTTTTCC
>Ga0123352_10011195_pt1 | contig 14124 bp, 8 predicted proteins | sample TergutLab28metaG_FD_89700 | JGI IMG/M metagenome (GOLD analysis project Ga0123352, IMG submission 89700) | Labiotermes labralis P1 segment gut microbial communities from Petit-Saut dam, French Guiana - Lab288 P1 | ecosystem: Host-associated > Arthropoda: Insects > Digestive system > Gut ...
AGTGTGATAATGTCATTTTTATGCCATTTTATCACATACTGTATTTTAATGTACAACGAAACTGTAAACCTCGGGATACCGTTGGTAGTGTTACCGCATATGCCTTGGTTAACACCATTATTTGATGATGGTCCTGGAGTGTCGAAACATGTAGCTCAATTGTTAGTTGCATAATAAAAACTTTGCACCTTATTGTTGTGTAACGACGGTCCAATAACATAATCCATATCACAATTTGACCTTACAAATCGTTCTTTCTTCCACGTGACACCGAAAATATTTCTTCTCTAACTGTCAGCATATTTTAAAATTTCTTCAACAACTTCTTCCCCTCCCTATCAACATATTATTTCTGGTAATGCGAAGTTCTAACATGAAAATAACCCTCATCAGTACAGGAAAAGATTCTGTAAGTTGGAATCCATCGGAGCTGCTGCTTCCAAGAATGCTGACTTGAGCTTTTGCACAAAGAGGGGTGTCTGGATTTCGACGTGCCGATCATTCAGTTTGGGTGGCAGAATAAAGTCAGATGACTGCAACCGTACAAGGGACTATAACAAAAGGAATTTCCAGTTGAAAAGGAAACGGCTCTAGAGTGTATGATTGTGATGTGTGCGGTTCGGAATCAATGACGTCGACAGACTGAAGGTGCAGTGACAATGGGAGCGCAGTACCACCTCCCTTTTGCTACAGCCAGTACAGGAATAATGTACTCTTTCTTCTGCAAGAAGAGAATAGACAGGAGAGCGAATGAGTGGAAGCAGTTAAAGAGAGATGGTGGTGGGGGGAGGAAGTAGTAAATGGATTGGGAATTAAGGATGAGCGAGGAGAGTTAAAAGCAGCTCTTTTCGTATTTTCTTTTACATTCCTCTCATTTCTCTGGACGTCCTTTCTGAATAAACTCAGATTGGAAAAAGGGAGGACAAATTACAGCACGACGATTGCGTGTCGAGATTTTAGGTGAGTGCCAAGTGAGAAATGCAAACAGATAACGTTGGAATGTGTCTACTAACAGGATACGACTTTAATTTGACTTTCAAGACAGAAGAGGATATTTGGTATTTGCAGTGACTCCCAACATTTTACCCCAACTGCTTTACCTTTGAAGAATTATCTACAGTTCATTCGCAATCGACAGGAGTTTATTTAACATTCCAAGTGTAATAATATGTCCACCACAGTATCTTGCGCTTTATAGTGTAGTTAACAAAACTGACAAGAAAGCGGCTTTACAGTACAAAAGAAAGTGGTCTGGCGGCACTCCTACGACCACAAGCAGTAAATAGAGAGGAAGCAGGATGTTTCAGTGCCACGTTGTATTTTTAAGCGACGCTATAAACGTCAGGATGCAGATACAACTTCATTGTTATGACAAAGTGCCATCTGTAGACTGAAGTGCATCGTAGTGACACAGGATGTTGCTTTCTAACGCACTTTTTATGAACCATAATTGTTACATTAAACATACCTATCCCGAAATTAAAGTTGAATTCTAAATATTGGTGTCAGATTGTAGGGTGTAAGATTCGAAGTACTGTCTTTCAGTTTGGTTACTTTATAGTTATTGACTACGGATAATGTGTTAAAATTTTAACATTAAAAAATACGGCACTTATACGCACTATATAGAGCGTGGCGCACAAAGAAGTAACCTCGCTAGAAGATAAGGATCCAGCCACGGTTTGAACAGCAGCAGGCGCAGTCACGTGATGACGGTAGACTCACTGGCAGCCGGGATGCCCAAGGGCCTAACATTCTTTAATAACAAAATAAATTTTTAAGTGTAAAATAATATTTAAAGGATTAATATTATATATATATATTTACTAATGAAACACCTATTGCCACTGACACTTAAGGCCCAGCTAATTTTTTCGTTTTCCACTCTATATTTCATAAGATTGTGCCAGAATCAGGCATCATTTCCGTAAACCTTAACAGATTCATCTTTGTAATGAAGACGCTGAGTATTTACTGTGAGGTAGGATCCGAAACTTTAATTGTAATTGGAACACATTTGATGTTTCATTGCGCGCCGTCGCCCTTCCAGCTTCTGGCCTTGGACAATCAAGTTGAATCCCACGCAATTTCGTATGGGACAGGTTTCTTTCAGAGTACTAAGGGTTTTGCTTGTCAGGATAGTTTCAGTCATGCTCAGTTCTCATTTCTATTTTAGTACTACAATTGTCAGACGGAAAGACGGTTAGAGCCTGGGGACTTTTAAACAAAGCAGTGCTCTTGCGGATAACGGTGAAGCGTGTTTGACATTCAGAGGACCGTGCATCGTGATGCATTCTTATAATGAAAGCCAACGAGATGCACTATTTCTCAAATTTATGCGATAAAGTGCTGTACATGTTTCGTACAGGTCCACTGTCCATCATCAGGAGTATCTACACACTCTATACACGCAATAGGTATTTGTCATGCTAGTTCTGTTGGTGGTCAGGGTAGAACTCCATCCTGACCACGCTAGCAGACGCCGACAGAACTAGCATGACAAATACCTGTTGCGTGTATACAGTGTTGAGATACTCCTCATGATGGACCTGTCCGAAACATGTAGAGTACTTTATGAAATAAATTGAGAAATAGTGCATCTCGTTGACTTTCATTATAAGAATACGGTGAAGCGTAATCTAGCATGCTGAACTTGTTTTCTTTGTCTCAACGTTGAGGGTTCTAGAGCACTTCTAGTCCCTTTTCCAGGGACGAATATGGCGACGGGAATGAAGCTGATCCCTCACATCCACCAAGGGCCCAGATTAAGAATAAATGTAGCCTTACCTCCGCCTCATATTTACTGCCGCAAGTATTAAAAATGGACGAGATATATTTTCACTCTTCTAATATTGAAAATAGATCGCGTAGTTCAGTCTTCTGAGATTTAAAGTAGATTTTATAGTAGCTATTATAATATGGAAAATACGCATTTTGAACAAAAACTGAACACTTACATTATAGTGTGTTTATGTAATGGCGTATTTAACTCTTCTTTGTATTGTCAAGTAATTGGGCGAGTGAATTAGCAGAAATGTGGTATTGGTCGTGGGATAATTTAAGTTAGTATCAAAGCATTTTAATTGGGATTTGATAAAAGGCGCAAAATCCTCAGACAAATTAGAAGCATCGAGGCCACTACTGGAATGTCGGCACATTGGGGACCTTACCAATTGAGGGAGCTGGGTCGTTAGAATTTTCATGAAGCGCCTGCGTAGAACAGTACATCTGCGAAAAGCGACTCTTAGCATCAGCATCCCTGTATGTCTATCCGTCCGCCTGTCTGCATGGAACAGCTGGGCCCCCGCTGAACAAATTGTCGTGAAATTTTTTACTTACACAAAAATATATATAGAGAATTTGAGTTTGCTTGTAATTGGACATGCATGACAAACACTTTAGATGAAGCCCTAAGTGAATTTATGTGATTTTCCTTTATACTCGAAACGGGCTATCTTTTTTTACGTCGAACGATTGAAGGCGTAAGGAGAAGTCCGTGATATATATAAGAAGATGTCTTCGGTGCAGCAGGAGCTGATACTAAAATGATTTGTCGATCTAAACGTAACAACGAAATATGATTGATTCTAAAGTGATTGCTAAGATATAGGTAAAATTACATGGAAGTGACAGGCAAAAAGCGCCGTATTTGATCCGATGATAACGAGAATGCATTATTAGGAATTGTGGATACTCACTTGTGTTTTAGAGCTGCATAACTGTCGCGGACGATAGAAGTTTAAATGCAGAAGTTCGGTTCAGTTTGAAGGAGAAGAATGCCCATTAAAGAACGAGGACGATTAATCACGTGAAATTTTGGTTTCTCATAGACAACTCTCGATGTTGCGGTCCTCTAAGATGCGAAACTATGAAGTCTGCTAGAAATTGACTGACATTTCTAACGAAATTCTGCCTACGTAATCAGGGTATTTTTCCAGTTGACTACAAGGTTGTCGCATCTCAGAAGACAAAATTATACGTAATCAGTCTTTGTATTTTGAGAGTAGTGAGTTCATGTTGAATATGTCTGTTTTTATTTATGCTCTGCATGTATTTCTGCGGACCAAAGGCGTGTTGATATCTATGTACGTACAACTGCATGAGATCATGAAACATATGAAAGTAAACATGCAAATTCGTGACCCGTATGGTAGTGTAGTACGCCATGTTACTGTAGAACATACTGCCTCCATTTTTAGTTAGAACAATTAAATTTGTTTCTAAAATGCTCTCCGATTTTTTCGTGACTTTATCACACACTTTTCTCGCTTGTACTGAAATGTCAGAAATGTGCCCAAACAGACCCTGAGTTTGGCTGCCAGAACTACATACTCCTATGAAAATGTTGAAGTTCCACAGCCGTATTTTGAGGATTTAAGGGCGCCTCTTATTGATCCATTCTGAGCTGGCCTAACGAAAACTTTAAAACCCCTTGGGGGTCTGTGGCTATTACTATGGGATTCTAATGGACAGTTCTTGTATGCATTTTGTCCTTCTAATGATACTGTTACATTCGTTACTTTACATTCATTCGGAAAGTTTTTATAAATAGAGTAGAGGAGTCGGGATATCGTAGCTGGTGTAGTGACCAGGCTGGACAACTAAGGCATCGTGTTTCGATTTCCGGCAAGGGTAAAAGATTTTTCTTTTATCCAGAAGATCAAGAAGGGCTGTAGAAACAATACACCGACCCGATCAATGTATAATGGCACGGATTTATCTTTGAATAAAGCAGTCGATGCTTGAAGCTGACCACTAGCATCCACCTAAGGTCCAGAATAAAAAAAGAGCGGATTCGTACTTCCAATAGCCCATAGGCTTTCTTGTGACGCAGAGGGACATATTTACTATTACAATCAGGCGACATATGAAAATGTTTTTTGCTAACTGTGTGCATCACTCTACGCCATGTTTTGTCACGTTTCACTCTATTCACTGCTGTTCAACATATTGCATTTTTTTTTCTGGATTGAGAAAGTAACCGATATGTCGATAGTAGATGGAATAGGATTTTAGTATCTTGTGTGGGATTCAAACAAATCCCCTGGATATTTTCAACTTCTCTGTGCTGTGTGAATATTGACAACCATAGCTGATAAATCTGTGCCTTCAAGCGATAATATTGATTGATGTTTTCCAATCCGCGCCGTTTCATTCAGCTAAGTGAGTAATGGTATTTCTGTGTATTATTTTTGTGGATAAGTAATTGATTCTGCAACTTTTAAGTCATTACATGAATGTGGTTATGAATATGTATGGTAGTATGATCAGAGCTGTGACAGACGACAACAGTCTCTTTTGTGAAAAAGGTACGAGCAATTTGGAAGTAGGTGAAATTCCATAAGAACCTAGACACAATATTCAGTGAAGTATTGAAGTTGTTTTAAATGTTTAATTCTTTTTAGGAGGGGAGGGGTTGGTCTACTTTTTTGTAACCAAACCAGGACTGCAGATCTTAAAAGTCCGAATGTATTTCATGTAAAGCTTTCCCAATGGCTAGAAAACTGTGTGTTTCTCTTTATCTCCACGGTCCGTCCTGGCGATGTATTGTGACAGGAAGGCTGTATAAATTAGCGTTAATCCGATGATCTGCTGTAACTGCAATGATCAGAGACCTAGTGAAGCTAACGTTAGTTCAAATAATCCAGTAATGTCCCTCTTTTTATGGAGTCAGTGTTTCATTATAATATTTATAAAATACGATCACTGGAATGTACTTTGACCCAGTTGAATCCCTTCTACATTCTCACATCCAGATTCCTGGAGTACAATTTCACTCTTTCAGGAATTAATATGTAATACGTCAAAATTTCTTTTATTGTTTTCTAATAAAAAGTTAATTATTGTGTTCCTTGTGCAGCTGTGAGCCATCCTTACTCAAATGTTCATGTTTTCAAAATAGAAACGCTTCCTTTCCTTTTTCCGAAAGTAAGGAAAGGAATTTAAGTTACAATATTAGTATTGATACAGTCTTCTGTTCTTGGACCTTGTCCATCTTCTTATAATAGATTTTTCAGACACTAGAACACTACAATTTGATGTTGGACCGTGCATTATTGTGATAACTGAAGAATAAAGACCAATTATATGCCACCTATTATTTTATTATACTTCTTATAGGCTCAACATGTTTCGGGCATTACTATGCACATCATCAGGAGCTCGCGACTGTAATGTTGATTACCACATTGGTCGTTTTGTTCTTGGTTTGCTGTAGGTTGGAGGTTAGGTGCTGTTAGGCTGGAGTAGTGTCCCGGCTGCAGGCTGAAGCACGTGCTTTAGCCTGCAGCCCGGACACTACTCCAGCCTAACAGCACCTAATCTCCAACCTACAGCAAACCAAGGACGAAACGACCAATGTGGTAATCAACATTATAGTCGCGAGCTCCTAATGATGGGCATAGTAGTACCCGAAACATGTTGAGCCTGTAAGAAGTACAATAAAATAATAAGTGGCATTTGGTTGGTTTTTATTCTTCAGTTGCTAGAAAACTACTTTTCGGTAAACCGGCTCTGCTCCCATCTTCACGCAAGATTCGCCTAGCCTGACGATATTCGTGGTTTTGCAAGTTATTGTTGTTGCAGGTAACATCACTGGACAATAACCCCATAGAATATAATATAAATTTCGAAACAATTAATTTATATAGATTATTTTATTTGGTAGTACGGATAATCAATAAAAATGTATTGCAGCGACTTCTGTGATGGAATTAGGAGCGTATATATTGTGTAATTATTGGTTCCGCACAACGATATAATTAGTGACAGATTCAGACTGCTAGATTTGCATTTCACTTCAGGGAAGGAAGATGTCCGGTTAGTGGTGCAGTTATCTAGTTAATCAGCATCCAGATTTATCACCCATTATGTTAATAGGACGCAGTTCCTGTGATTAATTCCAGTCTGAACTCTGTATTGCGAAGGATTGATTATTCAAATTTGAAGTGGTAGTCTGAGTGGGTAGTGTGAGCTTGTGCCCTCATGACAAGGGCTGAATGAAGGAGTAGCGCTGCGGAGACGTGCCGACACAGCGACAAAGCTGTTCTGATAGTATTCATCGCCAGTTTGTTCATTTTTATGTTTGTAAATGTCTGCGGAAAGAGAAAGTAATTAAAGCCACAGATGGTTTGATAATACGAGAATATCAGAGTGGAAGCAGATTTTTTTGTGGCTTCTTAATACGGTATTTATTGAGCGCAAGTTGTAGATGATTTGTAATTATTAATGCGTCCGTTCGTGCTGCATATTATTATTATTATTATTATTATTATTATTATTTAGCAGGTTGTACAATGTTTCCACATCTTCCTGCGCCCATTTGACAATTATATTATCTTCTTCCTCAAGTTACCTCTGTCATTCCAGTCTTCTTCCATTAATCCCTTTTCTCCCATCAGTCCTCTAATCCCTTCCGCCCAGACAAGTTTAGGTCTACCTCGTTTTCTTCCTGGTGGGCTCCATTTCATAACTTCTTTTGGCTGCATATTACAAAGGGCATGATGTATCTGAAGAAAGTCTTAAATTTGTACAAATACCTACCGCTTGATGGATTGTTATTGGGTCATATTACTCTGCTGATGTGCGGCAAATAATTGCTTACAGTGAATTGTAATTCGTAAATTTTAAGTGTAATATGTTGCCGTATTTGTTACTGAAAGTTACAGTGCATAAAGACGTACTCCTTGTACTACACTTCCCATATTTTTATATACAGTAGCAGATTGCTGTGTCAACATTTCCTTGCTCGGATACAGTGTCAGTTATCAGTTGTTGAATCAACAGCCGAACTGGTGGAAGAAATTTCGCTTGTTATGTAATTTGATACACTGGTTCTATACTTGAAGACTGATAATAGTTCCTTTGAAAGGTTGGTATAGTTCAAATATTTGGGAACAACTTTAACAAATCAAAATCCTATTCACGAAGAAATTAAGATCAGATTGAAGTAAGGGAATGCTTGCTATCATTCGGTGAAGAATCTTTTGTCTTCCAGTTTGCTATCTAAAAATTTAAAGATTAGAATATAGAAAAATATTAATTTTGCCTGTTGTTTTGTATGGGTGTGGAACTTGGTCGCTGACATTTAGGGAGGAACGTAGGCTGAGGGTGTTTGAGAATAGGGTTTTGAGGAGAATATTTGGGCCTAAGAGGGATGAGGTAACAGGGATATGGAGAAAACTACATAATGTGGAGCTTAATGTTCTGTACTCCTAACCCAATATTATGCGGGTGATAAAATCGAGAAAAATGAGATGGGCTGGGCATGTAGCGCGTATGAGAGAGGAGAGAGTCGTGTAAATGGTTTTAGCGGGGAAACCGGAAGGAAAGAGACCACTGGGGAGACCCAAGCTTACATGGGAGGATAATATTCAGATGGATTTTCTGGAAGTGGGATGTGGGGGTAGGGACTGGATCGAGCTAGCTTAGGATAGGGATATTTGGCGGGCACTTGTGAATCCGGTTATGAACTTCCGGGTTCCATAAAATGCGGGGAATTTCTTGACTGGCTTCAAACCGGTTAGCTTCTCAAAAAGGACTCTGCTCCATGGAGTAAGTAAGTAAGTAAGTAAGTAAGTAAGTAAGTAAGTAAGTAAGGTTTTGTACTTTGGGGTCCCTACCATAAACAATAAAATTATTTGTGACAATATAAATATTTCCTATATTGTCACTATTGTAACATACACGGGTACCTCTAATATCCCATATAAAGTTAAATTAATGAATATTTTTCAGCTTGTGTGTAATATTCATTAATTTTGGCTTCAATGAAGAATGTGAAATAAAGACAATTAACCATATTTGCTGTGTGTATAAATTAATCAGGCCTCTTTACCTTTACAGTTTTCTTTAAAGAAATAAGGAATACCTGTTTTAATATGGAAATTATCATAACTTAACACCCCCAAATTATAACTATTCTCCTATTTAGGCCTAGTGAACCTTTAAACCTGTTTGTTGTTATTATTCAGTTTATAACATATTTGTCAAATTCAGTCACTTTTCCTTAACACTGAAATGTGAGATGCAGCATTCCCGCGCCGTGCTCAGGATCAATACTGTGACCAATGGAGGGAACGTTCTGTTGAGCATACATGTGGCTATCCGATACATTCTTTGCTCACCACCAAATATATCTTTCCAATACGTAGTTTAATAGCTTGTCTAATTAGGCGGATATTCACCATATTTGAACAGACGGTTTTGTATATGGAAATAATTGCCGACGGTCGAATTCTTTGTGCTTAGGGAGGCAAAACATATAAGTTTTACGGTGTCGGTAGTTGCTCAGGAGGGAAGTAGCATTTTTCATGTATAAATAGCAGATATTAACCGTATTCTGAGATGTAACGCAACGGAGATAGGTGTAAATTTAGGGACTTCTCGGAGGAAGTGTTTTCCAGCTTTAGCGTCGAATAAATCTACATGCTATAAAACGTACATAATTTTCCAGCAGGCTATGCTGCATCGCATTTCGGAGAACTGTGATGTTCCCGGCAACCGCAAGGTTGAAAGGACTGTTTGTTTTCTCCTGAGTGTGGGTACGTGTGAAGATTACATTTTGTAAGAAATATTGCGTATAAATGTCACAAATAAATGAAATATTACAGCGTACTGACTTTTGCAGTTATGGTCGTAAATGGCAAAGTTTGAAGTAATTTGAAAATTAAATGTTGCTACGGTTTTATGATAACCGATCCTTGTGGCCGTGCATCCTGTGGCATAGGTTGCGGCCGTTCGGTTGCTGATCGCGGACAGAATCTCGTTGAGGGCATGGATATTCGTCTGTTGTGTTTGTTGTGTGTTGTGTTGGTAGAGGCCTCTTGGACGGGCGATTCAACGGAAAGAAAGAGTGTGAAACACATCTCTGCCTCTTGATGTGGTGTTTTATATATTACGCTTTTAATAGCATAGAAAATGCGTTAAACTTTCTCCAAGACTACAGCTAGTCGAAACTATCGTCATCGGAAGAATACAGCTGCAAAAACTTTTCATTAGTGTCGTCACTGTCGTGCTGTATAATGAATGTTCTGTGCTGCGAACCTGCGAAAAAAGACTAGTTTACAAACTTTGTGGAGTCCCTATGTTCAAGGCTCAGAAGGTCCACCAAACGCCTACGTAATGAGGATGACTGGGTGAACTGAAGGCATGGGTGTCTTCAAAGTAGCATGTAATGAAATATTCATATAGAAGGAGAATCTAAGTTTTGGCTTCAGAATTAGGTTTAATATGTTTATGGGGATATCTCATTAGGAACTAAGGGGCTTATTCGGTACGCGTGTAAATAACGTAATGGGGTAGAATGATTCGTAAGAAAATAACGGTCTCTCAACTACTCAGGAAATTTCTTACCATAAGTATAGCGCTAAAATTAGATCACTTGATCTGAAGATCCCGTTACTGGTTCCCACTCTCAACGCAATTAATTTTCCACCAAGTTGTCACCACCAGATTCTTAACGTAATAATAGTTTTAGGCCCTATAAAGAGTAAGTTAAAGTTTCATCTCCATAAACATGTTTATATCACAAAAAATAATAAGCAGGAAGGCAAAACTCGTCGAGAGGAAAACACTGATATCGGAAACTTTCTGTATTTGTTGGTGAGGAGAACGTTTTGTTCAGGAACTCAACGCAACCATTGCAGACCATGGCTATTCACGTTCTAGACTATCATGGTTTTAATGAATGTATGTAGGCAACACAAAATTGAGCTGAATACTAAAAAATCCGCCTAAATATATATTTCTTTTTTTATCTGAACACGGTACAAACAAAATTTTATATGGGATTTTTGCAAGGCTGATGTCTACCGAAAAATGAGCTTCGCATTCATACGATATTTTAATCAAATTTTTGGAAAATATTTCAATGAAAGAAGACGAAATACTTTTGGGATTTTACGCCGTATGGACGGACAATTCGTTACAGAAATTTTGAAGGAACAAAGTGAAGTGCCTTCATTTTAGAAAGGGTCCAGCAGGTGGACAGCTAGACTCAAAAGCTGAAAGTTAGGCCTACGTAACTGTTTATCAGTCGACAAGGCGTGGCATCCTCGATGGACTTAAATCTCGAGCATCTCTTCTATAAGAACATCAAACATTTCAACTCAAATACATGTTTTCCGTAATAAGACCTGGTAGGTCACGAATGGGGAAAACGGCAGGTCATATATTTAAATGCCGTCCAGTCATGCAGTGTGGGTTTCGTTAGGAGTTCTTCACTCCCAGCTTACACGTGTAAGACCTTTAATAATTGAGTCTGTAACCTGTTTTTGCCGCATGTGCTACTGAATTACAATATTGCTGTATCGATACTTTATCGCTTAGCATTTTTTGTGTTGTTTCTGCGAATATGTCTACACTGAAGCGTCTTTCTTGAATGTGTAACCGACATTTTCTCCAGGAAAAGTGTCTTCTGTTGTCTTTCATCTGAGTGGCGCAGGAAATACAAGTAATGTAATGGGATACTTAACCGTAGCTCTGTCGTTAACAATCCGAGTCTTTAATGGCCCTTGTCATTTCAGGAAGAGTAATCTAAATCATGTCAAACATGAACACTGTTAACTGCTGTCGATTAATGGATTCATTCGGAATTAAGAATCTTTGACCTTAAAAAGGCTGGTGCGGACGGTTAACGAGATAAATCTTTGTCATTGGTAAGATAAAAGACCGTTATTTAGTGTCTGTGTCACAACATGCCACATAGTAGGAAGATGGCAAATTATGGCTTGGGAGTGATACTGGAGAAATGACATGCTTTCTTTATTCGGCGATTTTCTGCAAAAGAGTTTAAAACCCCTTAATTTCTCTTTTACACTGTATGTCCTTTTCATGATATGCAGCCTCGACTGGCTGTCCCCACGAATCTTACCCTTGTTCTGCCTGGATGCCTGGCGCCTACGAGACTCGATTTCCCACACCACTACATAATCTCTCACTTTTCAAAACTGGTTCATTTATTTTTGGACATGGAAACAGTATATCCCTCCAAAGTGTTGGTGAATACCTACCAGACTACACGGTATCATAACCCAGAAAACAACAATTAAAAATTTTCACTAACCTTGGAACCCCAAATATTTCTAAAAAAAATTCTGAGCCCTGTTCATCGTATCGAGCCTCGAACACACAGTCTGTGACGCTGGTGATCCTATACGACGTAGGCATGCAGACAGAGGTGTGTTAGGGTTTTCTGGGTCGTGCCTAATCTCAGAGTGATAAAGATTTTGTTCGAAGCATATAGTTAAACTCTGAAGTCTGGCATTGATAAACAATCATGTATAGAATTGGAGTTCGTTCCTTTCATAGACCATAGTCCGTGCCTCACATAGAAACAGTTTGCCTTCGTTATGAAGGCTGTTCGTACAGTTGCCGCTAGATTTTATAATAGTTAATGAAAATCTAAAGAATAGTTTCTTTTTCAGAATTTGTGCATCCATGTAAGGCATTTTAAAAATAAACCTCTTATCCAGAACTAAAAATCGAGCAATATTTATCGTTTTTTCTTAATACACAGAAAAATGCTAATAGTGTAATATTGTATAAAAGGTACACCTAAAGTTCAACCTAGAACTGGCCAGTACGACCCAGAGGGGAGTAGAGGTATAGCTCTACTCTTTCTTTAACCTCTGTGCTAGATGAGTTGGGTGGTGAACGCCACACCGTGGCCGCTTTACCCTTGGGAAAGACTCTGTACCCATTGTATAGGAAGCTGGGTGGGCTCCAAGGCCGGTTTGGACGGGTGTGGAAAATGTCGCAATATAATATTATATGGACAAATTTTTTCACGTTTACAGGTGGCTCGTCTGCTGTAATGTGGAAAACATTGTCAGTTTCCCCCCCCGTACAATGCAAGTAGACCTTTAAACTGTTTGTATGAAGTAACACGAATTGTGGGATTCTCTTACATGCAGATAATCAGTCTCACTTCCGCCATCGTTTGAACGTGTTTCCTACACAACAGCTTAGATTAGGTACATCGCAACTACTACATGTTTGAACAGTTCGGAGAAACAACGTCTCTACCAATGGCTTCTGTTGCACAGCATTACAGTGTATGGGGAGAAGAGAAGGGGCTGGTACAGTATAACGGTCCTTACCGACCCCGCAAGAGGGGGAGAGCTTAAGATGTGGTCCCTCAGCACTGTACCAACATCTTCCTGTACGTACTGAAGAAAACCACAAAACCCCCATAACAGGGCTTCTCTACCCAAATTATATTTCAGTACTTAGCCAACAACAAATTATAGGCTTTACACAGGACTTTTTGTGTGCATGCTTAAACTATATTCTATGTTGTGTAAATATTAGATTTCACAGAATGATTTTAAAACATGTTTAGAAGAAACCGTGAATGATGAATGAAAAAGGGAAAATGTTAGGATTAAAATTTGTTCTTCTGAAAAGATGCTAGACGTACGTAAACATTTCGAAACTAAACTGATAACAGCTAAAATGGTTGTAATAAAAACGTTATTTTTTGAGAGGTATGCCGGTGAAAGGAAAGATAAAGACGTAAAAGTGTTGCTGCTACAGTGAGCGGCACAGAACGACTAAGTAACAAAACAGGGCATATGTTAAATGTTAAATGTGCAGAAATGCATCTGATATTAAAAAGTCTTCTTACGCGTGTGGGCTGGTTTTGCGTAGTCGGTATAGCAACCGGCTACGGGCTGGACGGTCTGGGGATCTAATTCCGGTGGGGGTAAGATTTTCCGCACCTGTCCAGATCGCTCCTGCGGACCACCCAGCCTCCTATACAATGGGTACCGTGTCTTTTTCCAGGTTTAAGGCGGCCAGGGCGTGGCGTTGAACGTCCACCCGCATCTGGAGCCAAGGCTAAGAAAGAGTAGAGCTATATACCTACTCTCCCTCTAGGCCTTTATGGCCAGTTCTAGGGCGAAATTTACCTTCACCTTTCTTACATTCTGGGACCGCGGTAGCACAGTGGTTAAGGTGCTGTGCTACAAATCCGAAGGTCGCTGGTTCGATCCCAGCTGGTGTCAGTGGGTTTTCATTGACATAAAATCCTTCCGATCGCACTATGGCCCTGGGGTCGACTCAGCCTCTAACAAAAATGAGTACCAGGAGTATTTCCTGGGGGTAAAGGCGGCCGGTGCGTAA
>Ga0123352_10011197_pt1 | contig 14123 bp, 6 predicted proteins | sample TergutLab28metaG_FD_89700 | JGI IMG/M metagenome (GOLD analysis project Ga0123352, IMG submission 89700) | Labiotermes labralis P1 segment gut microbial communities from Petit-Saut dam, French Guiana - Lab288 P1 | ecosystem: Host-associated > Arthropoda: Insects > Digestive system > Gut ...
GCACATGTGCTCGAAACATGTAGAGGCATGAAATAAAACTTATTGTAAAACAAATTTTGTGCATCAAGTTGGTTAAATACTGAGATAAATATACTGAGATGCACGGTCAGCAAAACGTCAAAATGTAGTTTATTGTTGAGAGAATATTGTTGTACGATAAATATAGTTGTGTTTGACGACTTTCTTATTAATTAGTGAGTTTGAACGATACTTCTAAGTGTCGGTCCACACGACTTAAATAGACAATGTAAATTTATCATTTCTCAGTAACACAAAAGGCCATGATTCCCAAGCATCTAAATTTATAATATTATTCACTCGGCCCTTTGCTTCCGTAATCATTAATTAATACCAACATCTGCACATAACGGAAAATAAAAATCATACATAAGCTTATATAGACTTTAAATTCCGTTACGTGCACATGTTGGTATCGCACGCATGTAATGTTACAGTTCAGTGTATTGAATCCTTAAGTTTTAGGAAAAGAGCGGAGGAAACAACAGATTATGAATGTAGGAGTGGTTTGATGAAGTTACAAATTCTAACAGGTCACATGGTACACATAAGACATACGGTGAAAGCAGATTTTAAGTCGACTACAGCCAGCTTAATCCGCACTCCTCAGCTGCACTGGGTCCCAAGGCGAAAACAACTAAGCCCACACATACTCTTTCTTTTAAATGCTACTCGTACATCTAGCGGTAAGCAGGTGAACACCAACATAGGAATGAAGAACAGGATGTCACGCTTTCTACGTACTGACAGCTCAGAGGGATCTGCTCCTCCCAAATCTTTGTTCCTTTCAACTTGACAAAAGAGGCTATATGACATTTCGGAACATTTTGACCTATCTACCACAACTCACGGAGTCGCTCACCGGAATACCGCAATCGTGACATCCTCAGACCTCACTATTTTCTTATAATTACTATATAACCGTGTTAGATTTCAAAATTGGATGCAAGATTAAAAATTGAAAAGACGGATCAGAAAACAGAACTGACTGGGGTTAGTCTATTGATAAGGCGAAGGTCCGCGATGGACTGTAGTGCTATCTAAGAAGAAGGAGGAGGAGGAGGAGGAGGAGGAGGAGAAACAGAAGGGGAAGAAGATGATGTCAAACTGGTGGTTGAAACATCGGCCTGAAGACCTGATACATATTTGGCTCAGGGTGGCAAACAGTCAAACTAACAGCAAGGTATTTGACATTCTGCGATGAACAGAATTCATGTTACATGTTTCAGCTTCTTTAAGCAAGACATATGGAATTATTTTGACGGAAAACTTATATTTAGTATTATATTTCATCTGAGGAACATATTAATGGCAATGTATCCGAAAACTGACTCAATAAAAACATGAGCAGTAAGAGGGTTAGTAGAGGAAAGTGTGCTGCCTTCTTACGTATTATTCTCTTATCGTAAAAGATAAGGGAAAACAACAGACAGGTTGTTGGGAAATTTAATAAACAGAAAATAGTAACAGAGGAGGATTTAGCGAATGAGATAGGCAGCCGGAAGGGATGAAGAAGGTGAAATTAAATAATAATGGATACCGAAGGAATAAATTGAAAGAATAAATATTTTGTTTTTGTTATTTACGAGATCTGCCTTCCAGACGGCAGTAATCTTAAATTATTTAAAAGCTTTGGTATAAACAAACAGAAGATGCATCAAAAGCTGTACAAAGTAGAAGAGAAATTTGGAAGGAGACTGTGACAAGCAGAAAGTGCAATGGAGAGTGGAGGACAGCGAATACGCGGACGTTGTAACAGTGTGTATGTGTACTGAAGGGATTTAGCGTGTAATTAACATCTAGCATAGCAGGGCAGCTGTATGTGCGATTTATGGACGGCCGCACGCGTAAATGCAGCACATCGTACGATAATATTCCGCCGCTCGGAAAGCCACGGCAACGACTTGATTTCCAGCGTATGTCATTAACAAAAGGTAGAGGATACAGTGTCTAGACAAAAGACTTTTGGCTTGTGTAGTAAACCAAGGTCTTCTTTTACACTCTAGTCGCGTTCCTGAAAAGTGGGCGTAAATCAAAAGGTTGTAAATAAAAAATAATATTTCCACAAGGAAAAACTAATTAAATAAATGGGGATACACCAAATAAGAACGTTAAACCCAAAATGAGAGGTCGTAAATTACGAAGTGATGTAAATTGGTAAGAGGCGTTAATGCAAAATGGCGTAAAATGAGGAATTGAGGTAAAAAGAGATTGGACTCTAGACAACAGTCATTATTTTTTCCTGACAAGTGATTCGGTGACGGAACAATAAAATCGCGATAATTCGTTCCACAAAAGTTGTAAACTCGAGCATTAAACTTTTTATTTCGGGTAAATGCCGACAAAGCTGATTAAGCGAACTTTCCCCTGAGGTCACCATGAATGCATATGAAAGGGTGGATGTATGTACCACTCATTATTAGCCTTGGCAGTAAATCCAAGCCCCAACCCTAACAGCTCTGTCGAGAAGCCCCTGGAACCCAGTCAGTAAGAGGCAGGTTAGGGCCCAGAGTCAGTATGGGAGCTATCCCTGCAGTGAACAAACCCACGTTCTCACTGTTTTCAAGCCTGCAATATGGTTACTACTCAAGCTACACTCTCCCGGGCCCTAACAAACGCGAGCCTACCTGTAATTTTATTGATTAGAATGTAATCTACGGAGGAAGACGCAAAGGAGGAATGACATACTCGGTAATCGCGGATATCGTGGTCCCACTCTACCTAACCACAACTACCATGCAGAGTCAGAAGACGGCTTTATATAACATGTACAATATTTGACGTTCGGGTGACCGTGCATCGTGATAAATTCTTATAATAAAACTAAGAAGATGCACTAATTTCTCAAATTTATTTTTGGAATAAAACTCTACATGTTTCGGACAGTTCCTCTGTCCATCATCAGGAGTTTTCCGCTCTACACACAGCAATGGTACATGTCATACAGGTTTTCTGGCAGCTTGTGAGCAAACCTGTATGACATATACCATCGCTGTGTGTACAGCGAGAAACTCCTGATGGTGGACAAGGAAAGTGTCCGAAATATGTAGAGATTTATTCCAAAAATAAATTTGAGAAATTAGTGCATCTGGTTGGTTTTATTATAAGAATGCACAATATTGTTAATGTACTGTACGACACCATTTCATAGTAGCAAATAGCCCTGTCACGCGTCACATAGTGTCAACATCGTTAGATATAAAACTCTTATAACCGTTGGAAAGAACTTCTTTAATTAGAGTGATCAAAATTCATTCCTGAAATTTAGTGACATAATGTTTACATAGCAGGGCGTTAAGTAGAACCTGGCAGTTTATACAAAAGGTCAGTACGGTAGCAAGGGGAAGGATAGGTTACAAGAGCTGAGAGTGAGATGGATTTATGTGTGAAGTAGGATAGGCAGATAGCTGGAGAGAGAGAGAGAAATTCAGACGTTATCATCGGATAGAAAATGCTGCGTGTATTTACAAAGAGGATTTTAGTTTGTTAGGCATTTGTCAATGCCAAGTCTAATGGGGTTTTGAAGTCTGCTGGGACATTAAAAAATTCGAGGGTCTGACATTTTTTTGAGGTGTAAATAAAGAGAGGGTGGATACTGTGTTATTTACGGTAGCACATTAAAATTGTCCGGTAGAAGACGCTCCTAAGGGGTTTAAATATTTTACGTTAAGAGATACCGTGTCAGCCATTAGGAACCAATGGGGAGAAAGAACACAAAATTTGATAATTTTGAACCTATTGCGAGACCGCTAAATTTATATGGGACCAATCAGACTAATTAGTAAATTTATAGGAGGATTTGGAAAAAGGCAACCAACTTCGCCTATTGTAGCGAACGACGCACAAGATTTTCTGTTTGCATGGAGGAAGGACCCGTGATTGCATAATTTCACATTTAGACCAGACTTACAGAATAAATTATCTAATTAGAAATTAATACGTAATACTACAGGGGGGGAATACAATGTTAAAATAAGTGCATTAAATGGGATTTAAGTTGTTGTACTAAATTTCGGAACATACAAACGTCAATTAATTCACAGATGGTGATGTGTTGTGAAGACGCCAAGTGACAACGTGATCCGTGCTATGTTTATCGCATGCCATCAGAACATGTAACAAATTAGCGCCCATTGACTTGTAATAAATTACACAAAAGATACTCCAGATTATAAATTAATACATAAATCTTCTTAATATATATTCATTACTAATTTCACAACACTCAAACCACGTTAGCCCCTGTAAAAGAGGTCTCATGCAAAACGGCCAAGTGAGGAATTTGAGCCGGAGTGTTACAATCTGTTCAGTGTGATATCTGCATACTTGCACTTTTCAGTCGCCAGCCCGTTCTCATTATAAAAGTTTTCGTCATTTTTACTCAGTTCAACGCACGTTCTGAACAGTCTGAACACCATATCTTATACGACTGACACTGTTCAAGTTCGCCAAATATACCTTACTTTCTTTCTATCAAATGTACAGATTCTAATTTATTACGTAACAGTCGTATTCAAGAGCAAGCAGGTCACTGTGATTGCACTAATAATGGTTACTGGATAATCACAGAACTGTAGCAAGGGTTAAGACACTTAACGAATCGTGCTAAGGCGAGTCTGTTTTGATACACAAACCATCACTTCTCGAAACCCACTGACAGTCACTGCACCCCACTCTGTACCTAAGACAACTGATCCTCACGATACACAACTAATGAAGGGACAAATGATGGTAAATGATAAAGTGATAAAAACCGCTACTGGTTGCATAGTAATGACGATCGGATGCCCACCAATTACTTTTTGTTCAATGCTAATCTAATGACCCCCCCCCCAAAATGAAGTTAAATTCACCTGATATACATGTTCGAAATTACACATAATAACAGCTTATATTATAAAAAAAACATTGTAAATCGAAATAGACATTTTTTCCTAATTAAGTCTGTTATGGAAATCCGAACATTAACTAACTAAATAACTAACTAACAAGCGAACTAACCAACCAACCAACACTTTCGTAGCTGCCCCGTTCCCATCCTTTTTCGAAATCAGAAGATTTGTTATTTTCTCATAACATTGCACCACTGACAATCCATAGCCTATGGGAGAGTAATTCATTCCACATGCTACCCAAAATATGTGTGGCTAATGTCAATATCATTCTGGGCTTTCAAAGAAGCCTTCCCTTCCGATTATTTCGATCCAGCACTTTATGTCTCACTTTTTTGCTACGTTCCACGAGGCGATGTGCAAAACACAGTAAATTAGTTCAGCAGGTCTGAAAGAGCCGGACATATTGCACATAACCCAGTTGCCTTTTAGCTGCTCTATGTGTATTCATCGTTAATGGACATAAACAGGTGTGCATGTTCCGCTCACAGCAACGTATACACGACGGCTAGTGGCGCGCATGCTACAGAGTTTAGGAGATAAGCTCAACGTATACAAGGCAAAGACAGGTTCAAGGTACAAAATATTACAGAGCACATTTCATGGTAGGTACACAAGCCTCTACATTACCCAGAAAGAAGTTCAGGTCTGTATATTACTGAAGTAAACGAGTGTAGGTGTTCTAAGAATGAAATAAACATTCTGAAACACAGAGCAGATTGTGCTAGGCTAATATGGCATTTATCACTTCTGTTTACTTAGTGGAGTGGTGCAGCAGCAACGCTGTGTGTTCGTGCACGAGAGATACTCATTTCCTATCTTCGTTGCAAGACCGTCTTTCCAAATAGGTTTATCGCAGCGTCCTTAGCCACACCAGGCAACTTTTGGGACGTTACTTGCATCTCCAAAAGGTCATGGCCAAATTCTTTCAGACTATTATCAGCTGTTGTTTTACTCTTCAACGTAGCATCGACGCTCTACAGCCAGAGATATTGAAGACACTGTGCAATAAACCACAAAATTCATCTTAGTAGGTTCATTAGTTTCTATGTCACTTTATTAATCGTAAGATTAAATAATTAAAAACCTACACTTTTTAAGGGTTTCTGTGCAAGGCTATAGAAAAAGTGATGGTGGCCAGCTTTAGCTCAATTACTCGACATTTTTACTGAAGGGCCTACCAAGTAACCAAATTCAGGCAACCCACCCGGGTTCCGAAAAAACCAAACTGCAAGCTCCTAATTATGAAGTTAGAAAGCTAAACTCTTTTCCGTGACTTCGGTGTGATACTGTCATTCGTGGCTATAAGCAACTATCACTTGGTCAGTTTCAACATACCCACAAGCACGGAACTTTGAAATACCTACGTTTTCTCTGCGAAAATTCACCAAACAACTAACTATATTTACATTGTGACAGGAAGTTAGCAAAGAAGAGTAAGTACGAATGATGAGGAACTAGAAACGGAAGAACTTGAGATAGTACATCACAGAGCACGCTGTTATAAATTATCGCAAAGTTTCACACCAATTTCGATCTTTTTATTCTAATCTCTTAAGCCTAGATAAAAAATGGAATTAAATACCTAATCAGCTTGTTTTCGTGAGTGAAAATTTTATAATCACACCAGTAATAAAAATATTATATTTGTTTTAATATAATTAATAAAATACTTTACCCGGAAAATGTAATCTGTTCCGTCACTCACAATAAGAGAATTATAATCCCAGTAAATACTACAGGCCACAAATATAACATTGTGAGGTTTTGTGTTAAATAGGACGTGGCGGAAGCAGTGAACATTTTTATTGTTATCATTTTATCAGAATTTAATAGCAAACTGTCATTGTATTATCAGCTGAAGATGAAGGAAGCACGTTTATTGATAACCACCTAACAGAATATGTGATGTCTCAAGCACAAAACAATCTTCATTTATGGCAGAAGATGATAATTAATTCACAAGAAAAACTTTTAAATTTCAAGAGCTTGAATGTGTGGAATATGAAACTTTCTGTACCACCAAAATTTATAAATATGTGTCACATTCTATTTTTCAGGTGAAATCTCTGTTTCCAATATTGTTTTACGTTGCACTCAAACAAGTATCCAAAATACTTAACAAAATTAAACAAAGAAGGAAAAGAACATGATTTTAAATTGTATCGTAATCCCATAATATGAATATCTGATAGCTAATACAATACCACAATAAAAAGAAATAATAATAATACAAATATTAATAACTATAATAATAATTATTATTTCTGAGATTTTTGTAAACCTCATGCCTAAAAAAGGACAAGCAGGAGAAACTGATTTTGTGGAAATGAGATATTCAGGGAAAAGGATGGCATACACAAGTTTCTTTACTTTTTTTTTACTGTAAATTCACACGAACGTTTCAGTTTCGAAGCAAGTATTCTCTGGAGACATGTGTGCGACCAGAGAAATTGTGAGGGGACTTCTTGACATAAGATGGAGCAGTAGAGGAAAACTTGTCAGATACTGTAGCTGTTCTCTGTATTTGTGGTACGATAGGCCCAAGAAACACGAGGTCATGCCAGTGCAATGAGTAGCTGCCGGACATAACGCCATCTGCCGTACACATAGACGTATTTAAATACGGATATTACAGACATGTCACTGAGGTTACGTTGATCGCCATTTCCATTTTTGACACGCTGTATCTACCGAGAAGTTACCGCTTCCAATAGATGTCTGATGCACAGTGACCACACCCTTTTGTTTTAATTCTGTGTGGGAATGTGGTATTTGAAAAATGTAAATATTAAAACTCATTTGCTGATCAGCATTAAAGGAAAGGCAAGCAAATTGCTGATTATGGTTTTAACTACGTCGTTGTTTCTGATTAGACGACTATATTTTGAACCTTTTACACTGATATTCACTTCCTACATACCGGGGAATGCATTTAGTGTATCTTGAGCAAACCACCCAATTAAGGAACTTAGGAAAATAATCGCTGTTTAATAAGAGAATGACACGAAACAAACAAATACACTGTGTGGGCGAAATTCAGAGTTTCTTAATGTTACAGCAGATGGTGCATAGATCTACAACTACCTTTTACGCCTAATATTTGATTTCAGTAAACAAATTGGATGATTTCACACGGCTGTGAATTTGATGAGCAATATATTCTGGGCCGTAACCTCGTGTTGTCTGATAGTAGTTCCTACTTATCGACATTACGTTTTAGAGTAGCCTACGTGTCCACAATCAGGGTAGATGATGGAGGTATAGGCTTTCTCTGAAACGTTAATATGTATATGGCAGATTACAAAGCGCCACATACCAGAAGACAAACACCTTCAGAACTTTTCGAATGTTTATCCATATGTCAATCTTCATAATATTTCGATTAATCATCAAACGTACTGATTATCAATGTAAGATAATGACATACAGGACCTCTCTTTGAAACACTCACTTGCTTTTTTTTATCTCAGTATTTAACAAACTTGATGCACAAAATTTGTTTCACAAAAGTTTTATTTCACGCCTCTACATGTTTCGAGCACATGTGCTCATCATCAGGAGGTCAAAATTGCACACCTGTGCACGAGACGGCCACCTATGTAATGCAATTTTGACCTCCTGATGATGAGCACATGTGCTCGAAACACGTAGAGGCGTGAAATAAAATTTATTGTGAAACAAATTTTGTGCATCAAGTTGGTTAAATACTGAGATAAATATATTGAGATGCACGGTCAGCAAAACGTCAGAACTCACTTGCTTGTTCTTAGGAGGGAAGTTCAATTTTTAAAACTCGGTTGCGAGATGGTAGGCCTGACATTTTTATGACTTTCCGCAGGTCCTCAACAAGCATGTCAGAATAATATATTAACACAGGAAAAGACGTCTTTCACGTCCTCTTTAACATTTGTCACTCACAAACTGACTCTAACTAAACGCAAAAAAAAACCACTTGAAATTGCTGCAATAAATAACACAAAAACTTATCAATCAATCATCTGTAGCTGCCGCAATTTATGAACGTGCGACCCGCTGGCCAGACTGCACGCGTCTGAGTCCTATACAGCGTATCGTTCAACAAACTGGGACTAGGTAACTGCATGTCGTAAATATAATACTGCCTGTCTTTAGCACAGTGTAAATATTGTTCCATGCTGTTTATATTGTGTGGCTCAGGTAACGGAGGAAAGAGCTGTGTCACAGAGCTGGAGATTCGAGTGGTTCGAGACACGGAACGTGTAGAAGACAAGAAGACAGCAGATTAGTGACACGACAACTGGCCATTAGTGTCAAACTTCGGCACCAGAGGGCGTTAATTTTACATTCATACCTTGCCCTTGTGATGACTGAATGACAAATATATGTACAGGGACGTTGAATGCGGGGATGGAGATCCAACAATTAAGTAAGATAATATTTTATGTTTAGGTTTGACTATAAAACTGTGGTACAGCAACATTTATGGGGTCTTCGACAGTTGATTCACCCTACTTAACATATAATTCACCATGGTGATTTTATCATTTTCGACTCAGCGTGTATAGATATTTATTACAGTATTTTTTAGCTAAATGCTTCGTCTTAAACGCCATTTGTCGGGTCAGCAAATTGACAGTGACCTTCGGAATACCCTGTTCTGCTTACAGTCTTGGCGAATGTGTTAAACTATTTTTTACATAAATGACTTTTTTTCTAGCCTGATTATGAGAGAATAAGCCGAAATATAAAAAAATAATGTAAATATGTATGTTGCAATTAGTATGTTAAACCCACTAACTCCATGACAAAACAATGGCGAACAGAGCTCTCATTATGAGTAATTAAATTATATTCATTTAAAGGACGCATGCTATGAGATTAAAAACAACGGGGTCGCTCACCAACATAGCTACAGGCTTAGAATTTAGTGGTCCACCACAGACTGGCATAAGCATCAAAACATACCACACGGTATGTATACACAGATTGTACAGCAATACCATGCAAACTTAGCTTTAGAAAGTAAAGTATCAATTAGTTTTTAGTTTTTAATTCGTAATGAACTACTTTCCAGGATACAATTCTTTTCGAAAGAAGACATCGACCTTCATAGATATTTGTTTAAGACTCTAGCATAGATTTGTAAACATATGTACAATATCTATAATAATTTTTTATTCTTATATTCAGAAATGTTTTTATTATACTTTGCACGGTAAATTAATTTATTTATGCACATCATTGATAACAATTTATATTAAAATGTGTTCCTTTGAACTAAACGTAAGATACCCTCCATGGGCCGAAAAATGTACGAGATGTATTACGAAATAACAAATAGTTATTCATAAATATTTTTGCAATTAGTTGGTATTTATATTGTATACCACTATTGTGACTCTTCTATCATGGCTCAACAGCTCTAGTGGGTCTACGCCTCCTCACTGTTTACGTTTCGAAATCACACTCAGACACACCACACTCGGTAGGACTCCTCTGGACGAGAGATCGGCCCGTCGCAGAGACCTCTACCTGACAACACACAACAATCACAAGAGATAGGCATCTATACTAAGGCTAGATTCGAAGCCGTAAGCCCTGCAAGCGAGGTCTCGCTGACCAACGCTTGAGGTCGCACGCCCCGCGGGATGGCACTGTTGTGAATTGGGTCCATATAAATCTGTGAGCCCTGTAGTGTATTCTCCTTCCGGAATAGTAAAGGGAAAGAAGCCTACTACCGTGTCTTTCCGCATCATTTTCAAAAGCATCAGTACTATGACAGCTTCTTCATGCGGTATGGTCACGTCCAGAAAAGTCGCTGGTGTTAAATTACCACAGACAAAGCGCAAAATTTATTAAAACTGCAGTGAAGCCCTTTATTTTGTGCAGGAACAAATTCTGTTCACTGAGTACATGAAACTGTCTTAGGTTGATACGTGTGACAGCAGAATTCTGACATTACCACCGTGACACAAAAACAAGACATAGTAGACAAAGCTGTGCTATGTCAACTGTGGTGTACAGGCAAAGCGTTCTGGGATCAACCTGATGTAAAAGCAGCGTTGTGTTCTCAACAAGAGCAAAGCAGCAGCACTACTGCATGCTTATTGTTTTGTAATGAACATCCTTCAGTCCACCATCCAACACATCTTGGTTTTAGTAGGTCTCCGTTTTTTTCAACCGCATCTTCTTCCTAAACACTTAAATTTATACTGAGATATCGGTAAGGCAGATTATTTACAAAATATGATATTCAAGACCACGACATCTCTTAGTCTTATAGGTGAAAACCACACTTTCCGAGGAAATTACTGCTTACAGCTTCAGGGTATAAGAGCTGTTCTGGCGAAACACCATATTATATCGAGTATTTATAAAATATTTAGACAAACTCAAAGAGTGAGCTGTTCTCATCAAAAGACAAAATAATTCCTTGAAAACATGTGTCCGGAGATGAGTGGTTTTTTAGTTGAACTTAAAGATAACATTCAACGATAAGCACCTTACCTATGTAATATTTCAGTTACAGCTGACCTAATACATTTGTATTACACGTTCCCATTTTAAGAATTGCTGTATTCATACTCGTTATCAATTCACAATTTTTAAATATTATCAGAATATCCTCCACCTGAATCAATACACTCATGGACTCTGATCATGGACTGTGACACACTTTCAAAAGTCCCGGGGGAGGTGATGACTGGTTTGACAGGCACAAAAAAGCGATAGTGAAGTACGTCGTTCATTTTCAATTTCAGCTGAACACACTAGGGGTTTTTAAATGTCCGCACAGACAGAATATAAGGGATTGAGGTCAACATGTTGAGCCGTACCGCGAAAAATGTTTGCGGACATATATTGATACGAACTTTTCTCCTTGTTTTGGTGTGCGGGAACACACTTTTGAATCTTTTCGAAGTATTTTAGCTACATACTGTATAAAAGGGAATGTCACAGACATGTCAAGACTAAAAGGTTTGACCACACAAAGCGAGACGGAAAGGAGACGGGGCCGAGACCAGTCAGCGGCAACCCTAGGTCCAGAAAATGAAGGCAGTTTCTGTGATGAAGAAGACGGGAAAAGATTCACCCGAATCTCTGCTAACTGCCTAAAAGACAAAACGGATGCTCAATTCTAGCCTCAAGATGGTGGCAACAGGTTCATCTGACGCAGTGGCAACTATCTATAGTACCACATGTGTAATCAACCACGAAGACCACAAATGAAAACTTTACTGCTGTGAAAACTCCCGACCTTTAAGAAAAGAACTTAGTTTATCGCTATTATTTCAAGCCCCTCCCGTAGTCTGAAGCTCACTGTAGTCTTTAATAAAGCAAATGCCATGTTATGTTGAATGATATTAAGTGTACTGGATTTAGTTCACTGTATAGCAACTGGAAAGTTGAAACGCGGTGCTGGAGAAGGATGGGGAAAATCAGTTGGACCGATCGTGTGAGAAATGTACAAGGAGTCAAAGTGATGAACAATATGGCTAACTAGTTTAGTCACATCTTGCATAGGAACTGCCTTCTGAAACACGTTATTGAAGAAAATCTAGGCGGAATGATACAAGTGACGGGAAGACGAGGAAGAAGACGTAAGAACCAACTGGATGACCTTAAGGAAGAGCGAGGATACTGGAAACTGAGAGAGGAAACACAAGATCGCGCTGTGTGGAGAACTCGCTTTGGAAGAGGCTATGGACCTGCTGCAAGACGGACTATAGAACGAACAGTACAATGCATGTTTTTGTATGATTCATGTAAAAGTGTTTCAGTCACACCTTGTCCTTCGTGCAGATGCATTATTCTGTGATGTTACTCTGTGTTGAATGGTAAAGAGTTACCAGTCGATAAGGCATAAAAAACTTGATTGAATCTTCAACTACACCAATACAAGAACCGAAAACCTCACATCAGTTTAGCATGTAGCCTAAATGGGAGCAACTGTAAAGGGTCCAGCGCAGCGACGTAGAAGTTAACAGCAGATTATGTCAAACAGACCTTCACATTGACTCCATTTTGCATTAACCCTTTAAATTCTAGTGGTTGCTGTAAGTTTAACACAAAAAACTGTGCCCACCCAGCGCATTATGCGTTCCGTACGATTCGTATGACCGACTGTGATTCTTTGTATCTGTGTAGTATTAACCGTTTAGTCTTTGTAATGAAAGCACACCGTATTTTCTGTGAAGTACGAGGTTAATCTTTACATATCAAGCGTCTTTACCCGTCAAAATGAGGTACTGGCAAATACAGGACAATAAAATAACTCTCCGAGACAGTATGTTCAACACACATATATAGCATGTCCATTTCAATCAGCAGCTCTTCCACTGTGTGAGTGCTGTTCACTGTCACGAGCCCCCACTGCCTTCCGTTCTTCATCCCGTCTTCTGGTATTGGCAACAGACCGCTGAATTTGCCTATTAATGCGCCGTATTTTTTTTGTTTCTGTGGTTATTTTCTCACTTGAAGGGTTTAAACACTTTTGCAAACTTTTTTTTTAGTTTCCGCTTTTCCATCTAACAGTATTCCACGAAGGAAAATAACTGAAAAATAATGTAGCAATATAATAATAATAATAATACTGGAAAAAGAACAGTACATAAAAAGACATGATAGAGGGTGTGCACACTCCAACATACGCAAGGAAACAGGGGTACAATTGGACAAAAAACACTGGTATGAACATGTTCCAAAATCAGTAGAAACAATTCAAGGAGGCATGGTACCCATATTGTGGAATCAAGTGCAAACTTACAGAACTATCTCCAACAACAAACCGGACATTATAATCCGTGATAATGAAAAGGGAACATGTATGTTAATAGACGTTGCAATCTCAGGAGACAGAAATGTGATTAAAAAAGAAACCGAGAAGATTTTAAAATATAAAAATCTTACAACAGATCTACAACGCACGTGGAATGTAAAGACAAAAGTGATACCAGTTATAATAGGGGCGACTGGGACTATTTCAAAGTCATTCAGAAAATACGTGAGCAACATACCAGGAAAACATGAAGTCAAGGAACTACAGAAAACTTCCATATTTGGCACCGCACAAATACTTCGGAAAGTACTAATGTAAACATACAATACATTCAACACTGAAACTAACGATATAAGCACCATGAATAGTAACAACAGAATAGCTGCAACACTGTATTCCCTAGGGACATAGTTTGTCTCAGGAATATAAGTATAAATACCCTGCATAAAGGA